>Ga0228710_1009007_pt1 | contig 14063 bp, 6 predicted proteins | sample MedpolnodulmetaG_FD_177995 | JGI IMG/M metagenome (GOLD analysis project Ga0228710, IMG submission 177995) | Root nodule microbial communities from Medicago polymorpha collected in Santa Monica, California, United States - pink nodules | ecosystem: Host-associated > Plants > Roots > Nodule...
AATAATTTATTTAATTAAATAATTAAAATCATTAATAATTCATTATTGTTGAACACCCTATTTGCAAATACCAACAATTAAACATCAAACCTATTAAACAAGTACCCATTCTTCAATCTTGACCATTAAATTATTTAATAATATATCAATGGTAAAAAACACATTTTTGTATGGTACACAAAAAGTGTCACTTGTGTATCTTAAATGTGGTTTAGTTAGTTTCTAAGTAAAACAACTATATCAAGCATGTGGCCAGCTCTGGACCATCGTGACTTAATATAAATACATAATATATACGGGTGTGCTGTATTTTAAATGCTGTGACTCTAATTGCCTATCATGAAATCGGAGTAAAAAAATTTGTATGCCCTTCATTTTGGCAAAAATTTAAGGTAGCTTTTTTGTTTTTGGGTTAAGTAGCCTAGCAGCTAGAAAAATTCATCTTAAAGGAGAATAAGTAGGGTGTCCGGGGTTCGTACTCCAACCCTGTATAAATTATGCATTATCCCTTATCAAGTGAACCTCATGGGGAGAGGTACCTTTGTCTTTACAACATACTAAAAAAAAACATGACAAAGTTATGCTTAATGTAGGGAGGTTAAATGTATAAAAAAAATCCAAATTCCATGAAATCCGTTGATTAACAAATTTAGCATGCCAAACTTAGGTCTTGCAAAACCTAACTCGGCTTAGTCTATTCCCACGTCTTCTTAACCCCATCCATATATATGTGTTGCATAAGTTACAAAAGGATTTTTTTGAAATAAAGTTACAAAATGATTTTTTTGAAATAAAGTTACAAAAGGATGAATATTTTTTTTCCTTTCTCTTTGATTGAAAGATAGGTGAACAAAATGGATCTTCCGGTGTTTGATTTGGTGTGTATAATATCGATCATCAAATTGTGCAATGTCATCTCATATTTTATTATTATTTTATCTAAAAATTAAATTAAATTTTAAATAGATTTGATCTATATGATACCAATACCCAACAAAACTTCAGACATCTAAAAATTATCCTAAAATATATAGGTTCCTTACCTTCTTGATCTTGCACACGCTAGAGAAAGCAACAACTTGGTAGCACTAAAATATGGAAAAAGGACTTCTCACCTTCCAATAACACAAAAAGAAGTGACCCAATCATGTGTCATATTCGTTTAATCCACAACTGAAACAGAATGGGCATGCTAATTGTGAAGTCATCTTCACAATGATTTTGAGCTTGCGTCAATAATATTAAGGATGGTTATAATTCGGATGTATAGTATAATCGATGCCATTATTATAGTTTGGTTGTTAGCAAAACAGACAAGTCATAATGGAACAACTTTTTAGTGATAAGCTTTTATTTAAAAAAAATTAATCTTGTAGAAATGATTTTAAGTAAAAATATTTTGAATATAATGTGATTTTACGTTTATATACATTTGTAAGTAATAAAAGCGAATTTAAATCTAATTTCTTTTAAGCAAGATTATAATATTTTAAAAAATAAAAAGTAGAAAAAAAAACATAATCATGAGGGACAAGAACCAAAACTCAAGCAAAAAATCAAGCTTATACTTTCGATCTTTAGATTTAATCGAAGTAAATTCATAATCACAATTTACTTCATAGCAGATGTTATTATGTGGAGGTGTGATTGAACTTTAGTGGTGAAGGTGAGGGTGTGCACCTGCACACCCTGAACTTTCAAAATTTACCCCAATAATCTTATAGTTATTGCACTTTCACACCCTGAGATTTTCATTTTGCACTTGTGGCACACTAATTCTCTCATAAAGAAATAAAAATATGAAGAAAAGAAGTAAAGTTTGATTGATAGTTAACTTGTTGGAAGAAGAAATGGAACGAACGAAAAAAGAAAACGTGAAAGAAACAGAGAAGATGAAGGGTGACGGCTATATTCTTTAAATAATTAGAGTTGTATTTTATCATGGGTTTGGACCAACCATTTTCTGCTTGTTTATGTTACGTTGGGCTAAGAGATGTTTATTTTTTACTGGTATACAACTCTCTTTTTCCTAACGGTATATAACTTATAAACATTCTTTTGGATAATTAAATTAAAAAAGTTGGAAGATAGTTATTATTTGATGGACAACCACTGTAGAGCATAGGGCATCCATATATGCATTGGTCACGTTTTTTATGTATATTCGTTATGTGTTATAGTATATTATATATTGATGTAGTTTTTTTTTATTTTTTATATAGTGGATGGTGGGTTTGGTTCAGATTAGTCGTTCTTTATGTCAGATACAATATTTTCAAAAAACATTTAATTATAATTCAAATTTATTTATTTTTAAACAAGATAGAATTCAAATTGAAATTAAAAATATAGTAAGTAAAAAAAAAGTAGCTTTGACAATGCAAAAATAATTGAATTTGCAAAGTTTTATTTACGAAATTTTTCGCACCCCCTGAGCCAGGGTCCTGGATCCGCCATTGGGCCAAACTACCATGGAAGCAACAAACCCTGGAAAAATATTAGGGTTTTAAGGGAGCACATTACACAACAAAAGGATTAACCAACTTTCAGTAACATGTTATAAGGATTGATCTTCCAAATTAGTCGATCTTTAGGTTGGATATTGAGTTTTTTAAAAAGTAATTCATCTATAAGAAAAGATCATCAGTTTTGATTGAAACAATGGTTCAAAGGAGTAGAAAATCTTTTCTCAACTCAGCGACTTCATTTGTTGTCAATTCCAACACCACTCAATTAAGGCATGTGTTGCCTTCAAGAATAATGCCTTTTTTAATCAATTGTTGAGACAAAACAACAAAATCGACCGAGAATGAGATACATTTTTTCAACAACATTTTTGTAGTTTTTTACTGCCTATTTTTTTGTCAAGTTTAAAAAATGAGTAAATCACAAATATGGTCCTTTAAATAGTAAAGGTCGCTCATTTTGGTCCCTAATTTAGGGACCGACCTCAATCAATTTGGTTCTTATGATAAATCATTTCATTAGGTGCATGATTCGGAGTATGATAGGGACTAAAATGATCAAAGTAATTTTGGATATTGTGTTCTTTTATTGCTATTTTTTTGCAATATATTTCTCATCGGTTAGAAGTGTAATTCAGTTTGTTAGAGTAGTTTAGTTTGTTAAAAAAGTTGTTATTAGATATCTTGAATATGAAGTAACTTGTGTAACAAATATTGTTGTATAAATAGGATAGTCTTTCACATGTCTAATGTAACAAACAATTAGTGATTAGAGATTTCGAAAGCAATATACAACTCTAATTCTCGCTCTCATATGAACGCTTTCAATCATAAAAGAAGAAGGAAATATCTTCTTTTTGCTTTGATTTGTCTATCTTTTAGAGGTGGAGATAACCCACTCATTATAGTCCCTTATCGATTTTCGATTATAGCTTCAATCCCATTGGAAAAAACATGAGGCCTAGAAATTCAAGAAAAGTATAGTTACCATCTTTTTATTATGCCTTTACATTCCCTGCGAAGCTTTGAAGAGGAATACAAATTATATTGGAGAGAAAACAATCGTTGAAGAGCACAACATACAAACAATTAGGTCATTTTAGTCCCTTAGATATGACGGTTGACGCTTTGTTTGAGAGTTTGGAGGGGAAATGAAGGGAAGACTTTAGAGGGTTGAAAATATTGGGGAAAATTGTAAAAAATTTCACATCTTTTTAAAAAGTAATTTTTTAGAGAATGATAAATTAATGCTTATAATTAATACAAGTATTTGGGCCCGTGCGATGCACGAGAAGTTGATTATCTCATTGACTAATAAATGTGGTAGTTTATCATGAAATGAAATAATAGTTATTGTTAAGCATGAATTAATACTTCCAAAAGACGACAACAACAACAACAACCGAACATTATCCCACTATGTGGGGTTGACTACATGGATTGAAATATGTCATATTGTTCTATCACAACCTATATTTAGATCCAACTTATTAATCTATAAATCTTTCCTGATAGTTTCTCTTATAGTTCTTCCAGGTTTTCGTATACCTCTTTAATATGACTATCCTCTATTTGATTTACTCTTCTTACTACAAAATCTACAGGCTTTCACTCTACATGTCCAAACCACTTAAACTTATTTTCCACAATATTTATACTATAGGTTCTACCCCAATTATCCTATAATGTTGTAATTTCTAATCTTATCTCATCTAGTCTTTCCACAAATCCAACACAGCATTCCCATATGCGCACACTTACTTTATTCTCGTGTTGGTTCTTAACTGCCAATACTCTGTTTCGTAAAACATTGTTGTTATGACAACTGTCAGGTATTTTTCACTTAAGCTTAAACGGCACGTTTGTATCACAAAAAACACCTGAGGCTCTTCTACATTTCAATAATCCAACTTGAATACAATAATGATTTACATCTGCTTTTATTTCTCTGTCATTTTGTCCTATGAACCCAAGATTTTTTGTTGAAAGAATGAACCCATGATATTTAAACTGTGTAACTTGTATGATAAGATCTCCAACTTTCATCTCTAAGGTCGAACTACTTCGTCTTTTGTTGAAACTACATTATGTATACAGTGTCTTACTTCTACTCAAAAGAAAGTCTTATGCTTCTATGGTTTGTCTTCAAGTCTTCAACGTCCCATTCAATGCATACTTCGACTCTCCAATTAAGACTACATCATCTACAAAAATCATACATCTTGGTGCTAGCTATTGGATGTGTTTCGAAAATACATCCAAAACTAATGTAAATAGATAAAGGATTAGGGTTGACTCTTGGTCCAATTCTTGTTATGAAAAATCATTGATAGGGATTAGGGTTAACCCTTGGTCTAATCCTTGTTATAAAAAAATCATTGATAATGCTTCCAAAAGACAAATAATAAAACCCCTGAAGTACATTAGTCTTCAACAACATTTTCGGCTCCAAAAAGTTGTCTAAGAGACTTGAGACCTTTTATAAATAAGATACACAATCATTTTCTAAAAATATAAATAAAGAGCAAAAAATTAGGAAGGAAAAGTGCAACAACATTTTTGGCTCCTAAAAGTTGTCTAAGAGACTTAAGACCTTTTATAAATAAGATATTTTTAATTTTAAGAAAATTGTAACTACTTAGATTAAATTTGAATAATTCATGTAAATCCTCCAAAACCCCCAAAAATCCTCCTCCAATACCATTTTTGAATTCCCCCAAATAATGAGGGTTTTGTATTATGAATTATGAAGAAAAATGAAACCCTAAAGTCTTCCCCTTTCAATGTCATATATTTCTTCCACTTACCCCTTCTTTTTTTTTTTCAAACCCCTCTCATTTCTCCCCCTCCAAACTCGCAAATAAAGCCTAAAAGAATAACTTAACAAAATGACTAAGTTCATTTACGTCGTAACATTTAAGGGAACTTTTTTTTTCCACCTATTTACAAATTTGATGAACCAAAATAACCAACCATACGATCATAAGGACAATGATGATTTTTTCATTAAAAATAAATACTTCATATCTCTCTTTCTCTCTATCTATCCCTGATCAAATGCATCTCTTTATCATCTCCATTTTCTAACCATCTCTTTCAATCTCTCCACCTCTACTCCATTCTCTTCCTACTATGTTCAAAAGAGATTGATGCTTGTCGATTCAAGTAACTAATTTCTCAATAAGATGTCTATGTGTAGGATGTGTTTCATTTATATCATCAAATGTTAATCATTGAACACCAATAATAAAGTCACCTACGAGATATAGGTGCATTTATATATTAGTATTAGTTTTGGTCAAGTAGTTTAATGATTAGAAATTCACCTCTTAAGATGAATAAGTGAGGTGTGAGGAGTTCGAACTCCAACCCTTACATATATTATACAATAACCCTATCAAGGTATTACTCAATGCGATTTTATCTGACTCAAAGTATTATTCTCTTTAATTACGTGCGGAGGATATCAGTTCATAAAAATATTCCTTTTGTGTTCCAAATTAAATTCTACACATAAATATATGGATATAGTAACAGTAATACATTTCTTATAAAAATTCATCAACTTTTGCATTTTCACTTAAAAAAAGTACTATTTTTCTTATGAATGCCAAAAGAATGATAAGAACAAAATATACAAAGCTTTGTCAAATTATTATCAAGAAACAATTACAACACAAGTATGGCAGCATCGAAAACAGTTTGATTATAGGCTTAGTCACCACTAGAAGAGCAGAACACAAAATCAAACATAAGCCGTATCTTTCACCTTCCCCCTCTCCAGAGCTATTTCAACCGCAAAAGTTTTTTTCCCATTATTTTATGGTGTCAATTACGTTTGGTAGAATGTGGTAGGAAAACAAACAAATACAAATGGACCCACATGACAGCACTAGAACACAGTGTCGTTGAATTAAAACTCATATGCTTCTTCTTACTATTATTATTCTATCTCACACTTTAGGTGTAGAAAAATAGAGATAAAAAAAGTGCAATGTAATATAAAATAAGACCAATATTTTAAATATCAAATTTAACATCCAATGACAAAATCTTCATATTATGATTAACTGCTTTTAATTTCTAAACTTTTATGATTCAACTTCTTTTAATTTCTAAACTTTTTCATCCGATTACTCAAAGTTCAATATGATAACCTTTCAGACTCTCTCAAGACTTAACACGATTAAGATGCTTAAATAACTAAACTGCATAAAATGCCGATCAACAAATTGAACCGCCTAATTTAATTTGGTTTTTAAAACATTGAATAAAACACTTAGAAAGATTACACCATTTTTTTTTGAAAGATTATACCGTTGATGTCTCGTAATTACATCCAATGTGATAATAGACACCGAAACATTTAATATATAGTAACGTAAGTTTGAAACCGGAATACTTATCTTCTTTACCGATAATGTTAGTGCGTATGAGTTTCGCTATAAAACAAATAGAAAAAGAAAAAAAGATTACACTGTTGTCATTTTTATTTTATTGTCTTACTTTTAGATTTGCCTATATTTGCGTAGGATCCAAGTACTTCCCTCAACTTTTCACTCTTTACACTCATAAAAAGCTAATTCTGGAACACACACACACTCTGACATGACACATATATAGAGAGAGAAAGAGAAAGTTCTAACCATATACTATGTGGTTGACTATGTCTTAATGAGAATCATATATTGCATTTTCATATTCAAAAGACTAAAGATTCATCTGATTCCTAATCTTTTCCTGGTAATGTTTTCTTGTGACACAAAAAGTTTCTTGTGACTTTTCTTACTTTTGTTATCTGCTCTAACAAATTTTCAATCATGGGTTGTTTTTGTTTATGCTTGCTGTGTTTTCAATCAATATTGATGGTGGGGTTGGTGAAATATTTTTTTTTCTTTTTCCTTTTTTCTAGGCATGTGCAATTTGAATTTCTTTGAAGCAATTCAATTAAAGTTTATTAATTATCCAGCTATATTTGGTTGTTGCTTTGAGTAATGAATAAAAAAGTAGTTTTTATTAATTATCAAGCTATATTTGTGTGTTGCTTTGAGTAGTAGTTATCTACTATCAAGTGTGTTTGATTGGAATTGGATTTGGATTTGGAATTCAGGTTTTTATTTTCTTGCTTTCTGAAGAGTAATTCTTGTTTTTCCTTTTGAATTATACATTTAGAGTAAGGTTTCTCATTCATTTAATTTTTTGGCATACTTAACTAATCTGTGCAATTTCAGTTTATGTGAATTGTAGGTGAATTTTGAGACGAGGTTTGCCGACCTACAGAAAATAAGATTGTATGGGTTGGCTTACCAAGTTTCTAAAGGGTTCGAACCATAAACATTCAGGACGAGGATACAGCGGAAAATATGGACACGACAGAGATTCGGATAATCATGACAATTCCGCGGTAATAACAGTTTATGCTTATGTAGTAAAAAGTAGTTATTTTCTTGCTGATAAAAGAGACTGAAGTTGCAATAGTGGCAAATTCTGAGTGTAGGGTGATTTGAATGATTTTGAGAGAGAAGAAATTGATCGTGCAATTGCGCTCTCTCTTTCAGAGGTTTCAGAGGAAGATCATAAAGGGAAAAAAGTTATCGGTAAGATTTATGCTTTTGCAATCAGTGGTTAAAATGCTGCTTTTGTAACATTGTTTGAATGGAATTAGTGTTTTAAGTGAACCAGGTAACTAAAATATATGTTCTAAGAAAATGCATATTGACATATCTTTTGTATAGTTAGAGTCCATTGAACAGATTATGAAATTCCATTTGATAAATATTTGATTAGAAAAGGTTACCTTTTTTTTTTGGGTTGGTGAAGTATTTAAAAACGTCTCGTTTTTTTTGTCTTGCTGTCAGAAGAAGATTCTGAATCTGAAGATGATGAGTTGTGTCCACTTGATGACGAGGAAGATGACCATGTTGGTGATGTTGAACAAGATGAAGGGGACCATGTTGCTAAAATTCAACAGGAAGAAGACGAAAGTCTCGATGAAGTTCAACTTGAGGAAGATGAACAACTTGCCAGGGCAATTCAAGAAAGTTTGAGCATTGATTCACCTCCTCCATCTCAAACTGATTCTATATTTCAACCTTTTACAAACCTCTTTTCGCCTGTATACAGGTAACTATGCGAAAGATGACATTCTCTATCTGTAGTATGTAAGTCTAAATACCATATATCGAATTTGCTAAAGATCGCTGCATATGCTAAAATGGGAAAATGATTGGCCTAATATGTGAAATCTTAGAAAAACTGAAATAGCCACCTCTATGGTGACATCATAGATTCAGATAGTAGACATCTAAAAAGTTTGCTTTTCATAAGTTCTTGAATCTTAGAAATAAAAACGTAGACTAAAACCGGTTACTGCAAAATGTGCTTGCAGAATCTGTGCTGGCTGCAATGTTGAGATTGGTCATGGAAGGTTTTTGAGTTGCATGGGAGCTGTATGGCATCCGGAATGTTTTTGTTGCCATGCTTGCAAACTTCCAATCACTGATTACGAGGTTCGAGTCTTGTTTTCGTTGTTGAACTCTAACATGACTTTATTTTATATCTACTTATTTAAACTTTCTTTACGAATTCATTACGGATGTTGTTTAACTTATATTCCTTGATTTTTTTGTTGTCAATATGATTGTAAATAATACTTGGATCTTTATTCGTTACAGTATTCCATGTCTGGAAATCGTCCTTACCATAAATCATGCTACAAGGAGCTGCATCACCCAAGGTGTGATGTTTGCAAGATCTTTGTAAGTAGCATTTGGTTTGATTTTTTGTTTACAATTATTCTTTTTTGTCAATTCTGTTGTGCTTGGTTTTGATAAAAAGCTTAGCTAAATTATGATGCGCGTTAGAAATTTCACTACACTATGTGCGAGGAAGACCATTGACTTTGATCTGTTTTCATAATTACTTTTAGAAGGCTAGAAATCAGGATGTAATATCAATCGATTCTTTCTTTACAGATCCCACAAAATTCAGCTGGCCTCATTGAGTATAGAGCACATCCCTTCTGGCTACAAAAATATTGTCCATCACACGAGCGTGATGGCACTCCTCGTTGTTGTAGCTGTCAGAGGATGGAGGTCAGTTACATCATCTCACAAAATATATTATCATGTGTTGTTGCCATCAAGGAGACACTCACTATCGTTGTTTTTCGTCTTTTTCCTTTCATCAATTGATATGAAATTTTCCAATCAGTGCAGTCAACGGACACAAAGTATCTGTTGCTTGATGACGGTCGAAAGCTGTGTCTTGAGTGTCTTGATTCGGCTATTATGGATACTCATGAATGCCAGCCTCTCTATCTTGAAATACAAGAATTTTATGAAGGTTTGCATATGAAAATAGAGCAGCAAATTCCTATGCTTTTGGTTGAGAGACAAGCACTGAACGAAGCCATGGAGGGCGAAAAGAATGTAATAGTTTATGTTTTGAACTTTCACACATGAAATGTGCCTTTTATTTCTCTTCGCTGTATCGCATATTCTTTCTACTGTCCTGATTTTGGATTTTCCTTTGGATGTTTTCAATGTTGATTGTAGGGTCATAATCACCATTTACCTGAAACCAGAGGACTTTGCTTGTCAGAAGAGCAAACTGTCCCCACTGTAAGGATGTTTTACTTGCGAATTTGTATCTATATTGATAAAAATATCTGTTTATCAAGCAGAAGTTTTCATTTTTTATTTTTATTTTTTTTGTAATTCCAGATTTTAAGGAGACCAAGTATAGGAGCAGGCTACCGTGTCATCGATATGATAACTGAACCTTTTAGGCTGATACGTCGATGTGAAGTGACAGCCATACTTGTTTTGTATGGCCTTCCTAGGTAATCTTCTGATACCATCTATTTTTTTCCTCGTCTTAACCCTCTGATTCAGGAGAATGATCCTTGTAAATTGGAGTTGGGTCGGAAAGTAAGTAAAGTGCCCAATGATTGTTGCAATCATGATTCAAACTCGGGTCCTCTCAAACAATTTGTCCTTAACTTGAGCTCGATAACTACTAGAGCCAAATCACTTGAGTTACCATCTATTTTTATGCTCAACAATACTTGCATATGAAATCTGCGGTACATAATTCAAGGATTTTATATTTATAGGTTACTGACAGGATCAATCCTAGCTCATGAAATGATGCATGCTTGGCTTAGACTTAAAGGTACTGTCATCTTTCCAATGATCAAATCGATATTGAAAATTTATATTTCGGTATTAAGTTGGACAATCACTTCTGTTTATTTTCGACAGGCTATGGCAATCTGAGGCCTGAAGTTGAAGAAGGAATATGCCAAGTCTTAGCTCATATGTGGTTAGATTCAGAGATCTATTCCGGCTCCGGAAGTGAAGAAGCATCATCATCTTCGTCTTCATCTTCGTCGTCTTCATCATCACCTTCCTCTACGTCTTCAAAGAAGGGTAAACGGTCCGATTTTGAGAAGGAACTTGGTAAATTTTTTAAACACCAGATTGAGACAGATAGCTCACCAGCCTATGGGGATGGATTTAGAGAGGGTAACCAGGCAGTACTCAAGTATGGGCTTAGACGGACTCTTGACCATATCCGAATTACCGGAAGTTTTCCATAATGAAATGGTGATATAAATATAATTTTCTTACCTTTACTTCAACCGATATATTTGAACTTTGTCATATAAATTATATAGAAACCAAATATTCCAAAATTGTATAATTACACCAGACTCTACACAAAATAAGGATTGAAAAAATGTGAGTGATAGTGTAAAGTTGCTGCAATTGTTTAGGGGGTCAAATGTGCAGTTCTTGTAATCTATATTTGAATATTGGCAGTTTGGAACCTCATGCTCCATATGTATCACAAAATACCTTATAGCAGTTACTGATGCAATTACAGATATACAATAAAGTATCAATTTTGTATATTCCGAGTTTGTAATTTAAGTGATGCACGTCACTGTCCAAGTAAAAATTAGCATAAAGAGTCTTCATTGCAATTCATTATTTCCCCAACTGCAAAATGAAGCAGAAAATATGGCTAGAAGAAACCATTTTCACCTATGACAATAAAGTCAAAATAAATATCTTTCACTTTTCTTTAGATACACTCCAATACACATATGGACATGCACATAATTTTCTTCCCCGGAGAAAGGTGATACAATAAACAATAAAGTCTCAAGATCTAGTGAAAATATGAGGGAAAAGGTTAAGTTTTAGTAAGAAAATATGAAGCTTCCTTTGATTGGAATGAACGTGGAGGTGATAATACTTTAAACAAAAAAAATAAAGACAGAGAAAAGAAATATATGATAATACTCTACCTTGTATGAGCTCTACTTTAGAGAAGATTTTTGTTTGAAGTTTATTATATATATATATATATATATATATATATATATATATATATATATATATATTTTTGAAATAAGGTTTATCATATATATTCATACACTTTTGGGTTCAGTTATACTTAATGATTTTGTATCTTTCTAAAAATATAGAAATAAAATGAATATTATTTTAAATATTCACTCAATTCTGCTTGGTATAATAACTTTCTTCTTCTTTTTTGACAAATTAAAGTTTGCTTCTAAACAAAAAATAGCTTTTTTGTTTTTTCATGTAAAAAAAGACCAACAAATATTTTGTTATTATATATTTTATTTTCTAAAGAAAAAAAATGTTCTAATCGATAATTATTAATAACTAAATATAAGTTAAGCCTGTTAAAAAATGGTTTAAACGCACATTTGGCCCCTAATTTTGTACTAGTTGCGATTTTGGCCCCTTATTATAAAAAAAAACATTCTAGCCCCCTAAGTTTTCCCCCCTTTGCAACTTTTAATTTTGACCATTCAAAATCAACCATTCATATTCTTTTCCCTATAAATCTGAAACTTGCTCAACAAAACACCTCATTTGTTTCCCTAAAATATATTGGTGTCTTCAACACCATGCATGTTGAGATTGTAGTCTTGATGCATATCGTTTGCATGTGCTAGGAAGAAAGTTTGCATGAAATCATCTACTACATTGATTCAAAGCATACGCTTCAACTAGTTCAAAGTGTTGATGTTATGTTACTACACGTCATTTTGGCAATGAGATAGTCTTTATTCATCAATATATGATCAAAGATTAGAGTTTGCAACTACATCATACGTTGTGTGAAGGGAAAATATGTGCCAATTTTCTTGTCTAAGCTTGGTGCTAGATCCAGGAACGAGTAAATGGTTATGACTGATCCCTCGGATGAACTTCGTTTGCTTCTCATGGAAAACGCCGCAGGAGTTGCATATCTGTGTAGGCAAGGACATAGTTTGTTGCTAATTGAACAAGAAAACAGTTGCAAGAAATGAACAAGACAGAGGAGAAATAACTGCTTTCATTCATATAATTGGTATGATAAATCAAATTGAACACACACAACCTCTTTTACATAGTTTAACAATACTAAAACTTCCAATAACTACCACAATACAACACAATTAATTAATAAAAACTGTACAACAGTTACTAAAATAAAAACAGACAACACACACATCAGCAATCCTAAGCATGATATTTAACACTCCTCCTTGCTTTAGGATCTGCAAACACCAAGCTTTGATCTCATATCTTCAAACTTGATAGTTGATAAGGGCTTTGTTAAGATATCAGCTTTTTGCTCTTCTGCTTTGCAATAAACAAGAGTAATAACACCATCCTTCTGCACTTCCCTCAAGAAAAACAATTTGATGTTGAAATGCTTGGTTTTTCCGTGAAAAACTGGATTATGAGAAATAGCTATTGTAGCTTGATTATCAACAAAGATCTTAGTGGCTTCTTTGTGGTCAAGATGAAGGTCACTTAATATCTTTCTCAGCCACATAACTTGATTAACAGCAGCCGTTGCAGCAATAAACTCCGCTTCAGCAGTTGATTGAGCCACTGTTTCTTGTTTTTTCGAACTCCAAGAGAAAACACTAGAACCAAGTGTGAAACAATAGCTAGAAGTGCTTTTCATATCATCAACAGAACCTCCCCAGTCGCTGTCTGAAAAACCAATCAGCTTGAATTCATTGCTTTTGGTAAATTTAATGCCAAAGTCACATGTTCCTTTCACATATCTAAGCACCCTCTTTGCTGCCTTGAGATGACATTCACTTGCACAATGCATAAACCGAGACAAAATGCTTACTGCATTCAAAATATCAGGCCGCGTGGCTGTCAGATACATCAAACAACCGATCAGACTTCTAAAATATGCTTGATCAATCTTTTCAGTTCCATCCTCTTTGCAAAGTTTCTCCTTTGAATTCATTGGAGTGCTCATTTCTCTGCATTCTTCAAGTTTAAACTTTTTCAATATTTCTTTTGCGTATTTCTTTTGACAAATGAAAATTTCATCCTTGCTTTGCTTGATTTCCATTCCAAGAAAGTAAGTCATTAATCCAAGATCTGTCATCTCAAATTCCTTCATCATTTCCAATTTAAATTCATCAATCAATGCAGGATTATTTCCTGTCACCAAAATATCATCAACATAGAGAGAAACAACAAGAATATCAACCTCATTGTGTTTGATGTAAAGGGTAGACTCAGACAAGCTTTTCACAAAGCC
>Ga0228710_1009009_pt1 | contig 14060 bp, 13 predicted proteins | sample MedpolnodulmetaG_FD_177995 | JGI IMG/M metagenome (GOLD analysis project Ga0228710, IMG submission 177995) | Root nodule microbial communities from Medicago polymorpha collected in Santa Monica, California, United States - pink nodules | ecosystem: Host-associated > Plants > Roots > Nodule...
TGATTTAATATTATTGCCAACGTTACGGGAACCTATAGGGTCACACACAAAGGATAGATAGATGAGAGAAATAAATAAGTAAGACTTATTTATAAAAATAAATAAGTGAGACTTATTTATAAAATAAATATTTAAGACTTATTTATAAAATAAATAAGTGAGACTTATTTATAAAATAAATATTTGAGACTTATTTATAAAATAATAAGTAAGACTTATTAGTAATTAAATAATTAAATATGACTTTATTATTTAATCTACGAAAAATAGAGAAACGCGGTCTACCGTAAGGTACAGTGTACTTAAGTATTGTCTTGCTGATCACACAAGTGATTCTATAAATAGAACCCTTGTGCTGAAGCATTAAAAACTTTTTGTGAGTGCTTAACCTAATTCACAAAAGTTGTGAAACTCTAGCCGCCGCTCTCTATACCTTGTTCTCTCTGAATCTCCGTTGGAATTGGCTAGCACCGGTCATCGGAGAAGTTCTGTTCGTGTGGACTAAGTAGAGGCATCACTACTTTGCTTTGCTCGTGGTCAGAAACAATTCTACTACAAAGGTTCTGCTCTTCAAGAGGTAAACACATGAATCTTTAAATTGTTTAAGTATGTGTTTGATTTGTGATTAATGATTTAATCAAGATCCGTTTCAATGAGATTTCTTCTGCAAAGAGGATTAAAATTTTGAAAAACCCCTCTTAAAATCCCTTCAGTAGGGTCAGTCGACAATGCTTAAAATCGTCTGGGATGTTACACACTTAATCACAATACTAGAAAGTACATGTTACTCACAAATTAATGTACATGGGCTTGATAAAGAACTCATCCATCTCTCAAGTGTCAACTTGATCATTCTTCTTTTTTATTTAAATCATAATGATAAAATTCTAAATAAGTATAGACTTACAATGTTGAAATCATCACAAACAAATTTAATAAATAATAAATCAAAATCACATGATAAAAAGGAGAAATTAGTTTGATTCAATTGGTGAAAGAAAATATCTATAAATATAAGAACTAAAGTTGATGTATAATTGATATTAAATTTCAAGGGTTTCATAAAAAGTATTTAATTCAAGGTCAAATTAAAGAGTTTTGGAACTATAAAATGTTTATTAAATCATAAACTTTTTAATTTTTTGGGATGCCGACATAGTCGGGATGTTCAACTTCTCCTTGATGTACTCGTCACTCTTTGATTTAGTAAAAAATATGAATTTTAACACACTTTTATATTGATACAAATTAAATGACTCTAATATAAAAAATAATTTAACTAACCAATATTGTTAGACATGATAATGATCTTATGTATATAATTTTAAAATTTAATAAATTAAAGATTTATCAATATGTTACTTATTATACCTTCCAGATAAAATCCACACATATATTTTTCACTAGAAGAAATCATGTTCAAGACCCACAAAGTAACAAGAGAAAGATCAATCTCCTTAAAATTTGTTTTCACAAGTGATCAAACATTGGAATCCCACTAACAAGTATTCATACACTCGTTATTTCAATTTTAAAATTCAATATGCTTCAATTAGGTCAGTCTAATAAGACATTATCATACATCCCCCGCCCCCATCATTATCTTAAAATTTTAAAAATATAGATTTGCATGTATTTATCATTATTTTAAGATTTTAAGATTTTATAAATAGTTATAATGAAAGTAAAATATTTGTAAAATCTGACAGTATAATTGTTGGTATTGTATCACTTTTCTCTTCCACAATTTTCATGTCTCTTTTTCATAATTTATTTTATTTTAATGTGAAATCAATGCATGGTTGCTTGTTAAGATATTCAGATTTTTACACCTTAAAATAATATCAATTTTCATGGTAGTAGATTTAAAAAATAATTGAAAACCAAGTTAATTTAGAAATAATATTGAAGATGTCTTTATATTCCAGTGGATTTGAGTAAAAAAAAAACCTATATCATTGCGCCAAAATCGTGCCCACGTATACACGGTCAAAACAAGTAGTATAATATGATCGTCCACACAATGATTGTTAGTGTCACCTTCAAATTTCAATATTATTTAAAAGTTTACTGCCATAACAAATAATATTATTTTAAAGAAATAAAATATGAAATTTTAACAACCATCCATATATGGATTTCACAATAAAAGTAATTTTTTTATGATTTAATGAATATTTTAAGAATTAAATTAAAGATGGAATTACAATGAATTCTATAAGGACAAAATAGATTTGTAAATTGTTGAATAAGAAATCAAATACATCAAATACTTAGCTGGCAAATATGTAGGCAGCACTATCAAAATCTCTAAAATGAATTTATTATAAGAACTTATTATAAATAGGACCCCTTGCTCCCCCAATTAGATGCACGAATTCAAAGTTAGAACAAACTACTTGTGAATTGTTTGGTGATTCTTTTGTTGTGTATGTGTTGTTGCACTTAGGTATAATTTCATTGTTTTTTCTTTGTTTCTTAGTTTCTTTATTTTTATTGTTGTTTATTTTGAGTTTGACTTATTGTAATTTAGTTTATTTGTGCTGGTTTTTGTGCTTGATTGAGTTTGTAATTGATGAGTTGAATTAATTGGATCAAGTTAGTTTTTGTTTTTTGTATTTGAATTTTTTTTTAAATCAATTTTTGGGGCTGATTTTTCTGTGGAATTCATTTCTTTTAAAAGTTTTAATTTTGGTTTGGGGGAAATGTTGTGGTTTAGTGATACAATTTATTCAATTGGGATTGGTGAATACTAGACCTTATTGTCCAAGAGGTGTCAACTCAAAGTTTGACTTTGTAGCCTCAAGGGACATGGTTCAAACAATCCCACTTGAGAAAGTTGTAAAACGGCCATTAGTGCCACTCTTATTCCCTTCCAATTTTTTTTAAAGGTCACTCATTGTTGAATTTGATTAAGCCAAGTGCTCTTTTATTTTTGTTAAATTCCTTTACTGGAAGTAGAGTTGTCTCTGGGAAGAGCATGTATAGTTTTTGCAGTGTTGGGGTGGCATAATTATTTTTGTGTTACTATTTTTAATTTAGAGTCATTTCTTAATTGTGTTTATTTCTATTATTATTTAAATTTCTTCATGTTTTAGTTATGGGTTTTCTTCGTTTATTCATTAGTTTCAACATTTAATAAAGTTAGTTTGGTTGCTATGCTATGCCTAATCCTCTCTTGGATGTCGGATGGTAAAATTTTCATTGATGATGGATTTTTTGAGAATCCAGACTAGCTTTTGTCAAAGTTTTCTTTAGATTATAATCATTTATGGGCAAGTTTGAAATTTTTTCTGCATTAGGTGTTTATTTTGAAGGCTTTTTTGGATCATAGAAAAAGTTTTAGAGATGTATTTGTTTTGTTGGGAAGTTGGTGTCATCAAAGGCCATATCAATATCTTTATTATTATGAGTTTACTTGGACTTCTTGTGTAAAATTGTAGAGCATAAATGTCCACATTCGAGAAATTGGAAAATTTATACTACATGCAACAATATGATGCTAAAGCAACCTTGAAACTTTGTTTTAATGTTATATTCCATTATGTTTTATTTGTACTGTTGCAATATTTACATGTGCAGTTGTTTCAAATCACTTACTTTGCCCTATAGGGAATGCCCTTATTGACTAACTCTCTATCTTTATTATTATGTCAACATTATATTATTATGATAAACACATGATACTGATTCAATATTCTCAAATGTTTTAAACATCTAGGGACTGCCAAATATTATTGTTGCTAAAGGCTAGAGCTATATTTACATTTGAACCTGAGCTTATATATTTGAGCACGTGTATACAGATTGTCATCTAGAATATAGAAATGGACGCAAAACTAGCAAAGACATTGGATGGAGTTGCACTCAATAAGAAGCGAAAGCATGCTACCCGATGTGTTGCAGATGATAACAATGATAAAGTGGGCAATGAAAATACTGTTGTAGCTATTAAGCAGGAGCCAGATGTAAATTTAGATGCTTATACTGAATATGCTTATGGAAACCTGGATGTGGATTTTGTACAAAGGATGTTTCTTACAGAAATGGCTTTTTTGGGCTTTACCGAGTCTGACATTGTTGAGGTTTATCGCAACTCAGGAAAGTCAATGCAAATGCGACTTGACTTATTCAAGATGCAAGTTGATATTACAAAAGAAGTTAAAGGGGATGCTAATGTTCGGTATGCGTGGTTTTCTTGTTCTAAAGAGGAACTATCAACAATGATGGAGCATGGACTTAGTCATTGTGGAATATCCCCATCCAAATGCTTATATGGCTTTGGTTTTCACCTTGCAGCTGTTACACATCCTTATGTTAGGTTAGTTTTCATATAATCAACATTGAACTTTATACATTATTATTATTATTATTATTATTATCATCATCATCATTATTATTATAATATTATTCTATTGGAATGCTCAAATGATTCAATTTTTCCATGTTTACAGTTCACTTTATTGCGAGGTTGATGAAAATGGTATTAAGTATTTGGTCCTATGCCGTGTCATAATGGGAAACATGGAACTTCTTTGTCCTGCTAGTGATCAAGTTCGTCCAAGTGGTTGTGAATATGATAATGGGGTGGATAACATTCAATGCCCAAAGTACTACGTGGTTTGGAATATGAATGTGAACACGCATATATATCCAGAATTTGTTGTTAGCTTCAAATCCCCTTTGAAAGTTGAAGGTAATGTAACGTTCCTTTAGAATTTTTTTCCCCACTTGTGTGAGAGTGTTAGAGATATTCTTTACTATAAATTAAAAAAAAACATGTTCTACATGTTGGCATTACATAAATATCACTGAATCATGGAAGAGTTAATGATTGACAAACCAATTAACTTGTAACTATTTTCAACATATTAACCGCTTCACTTTGGTTTGAGAAAACAATCATTTGTCTATGCTGCTAAACTTTGATTGATATTTATAGGAAATGTTTGTTCAAGTGAGAGGAAGAAAAATAGTTGTGGGAATTCTGCAATGGACGCTGTAAGTTTTTTCATGACTTTTACATATTATGTTTTCCTAGTATTCTATGTAATATTTTCGGGATTTCATCTTCTAAATTCTTCTTCTGGGTTTAATCCTATAACATTTTTATTTATTATCTTTATCAAAACAATTTTGGTTTGTGGAATGCCTCAGGGAAAAGATGCCTGTGTTCATGCTAATACCCAAAGAACATCAAGATCTCGCGGGATACCTTTTCCCACACTTTTAACTACCATCAGCAACATGGCACCTCCCAATATTATGTATCAAATCAATGACCATTATGCACAATTGATGGTATATAACGTAGCTCCAATTGATTCCTATATTTTAAATAATGAACTATATCTAATACATCTTGGTGTACTTGTGCAGTCAAAGAAGATTTCTCGTGAAGAATTTGAGGGGAAGCTTAGGTTGATTGTTGGAGACAATATAATAATATCTGCATTAACTATTCTTCAAGTCAAGGTACCGAATTTATTTATTCTAAAAGTTTATTTTTGCTTTGATGTGTGATATGTTTTCTTGCGTTTGATTTCATGAGTTTTGCATATTATGTTTTCCTAGTTTTCTATGTAAAAGGTAATGTTAATACCAATTTTAATTTTTTTTTAACTCAACATGTTTTCTCTAGTGTACACCTTTCCACCCTCATATTTGATTTTTTTTTTCTTCTGGTTTTAACACACTAACATGCAATATTTTGGTACTTTCATCTTTATAGTTTCTTCTTTTAGGTTTAATCCGGTAACATTTTTCTTTATTATCTTTATATTCAACCAATTTATGTTTGTGGAATGTCTTAGGGAAAAGATTTTAGTGCTCCTTCTAATATCAGAAGAATACCAAGATCCCCTTGGACATCTTTTCGCAACCTTTTAGCTGCCATCAGAAACATGGTTCCGTCCAATAGTATGGATCAAATCATTGAACATTATGAACAATTGATGGTATGTAATGTAGCTCCAATTAATGCCTATTTTTTAAAATGATTAACTATATCTCATGTATCACGGCGTACTTGTGCAGTCAAAGAAGATTTCACGTGATGAATTTGTGCAGAAGCTGAGGTTGATTGTTGGAGATAACATAATAAAAGATGCAATAACTAATACTCATTTCAAGGTACCGAACATATTTGTTCTAAAAATCTATTTTGGCTTTGAACTATGATATTTTTTCTTGTGTTATGTTTATACCTCCCATCTAAATCTCTTGAAATTGAAGTTGCGGTTACACGTGTTATTCTTAACTTTTGCATTATGGAATCATATAAACTATCTCTTGCAATCTGATTATGCCTCCTAATTTTTAATTAGCTTCTTGTAGAGATCATCAGGTGGTGGTGGATCAAACGGTTCAAACATTAAGCATGAGTAGGGCATTCGGATGATGAAGAGGAGGAGATCTTTCACTTCGAGTTAACTATTGTCAACATGAAGTTGTGATATTGTTTGCTTCTTTGAGAATTATTTTTAATTTCATTTTATCGTCCTAATTTTAATTGTTGATCTGGAATGGTAGCGCATGTTTGCTACTAGAACTTCAAAACAATTTATATTGAAATGTTTGGTGATATGTACTGTGAACGTCCATAATTTATGGTTTTGTAATAAATTGTGTTAATTTGATATTCGTTATATTATTTTCACTTTAAAGTGATTTTCACAATTTGCACTAAGGAATGTTGGATTGAACTTGAAAATTGTTTGTTGGTGTGACAAACATTGTATTTTTTTTTTGGGAATGAATCATTATGTTTTCCCGTAGTTACATAATTCGCCGACATAATTCAAGATCATGGGGTATAATAATCAAGAATTAGAGATTTGGTAGAACAATATTTGATTTCATTTATTTGGAAATGAAATATGATTTATTTTGTAAATAATACATTGAAATATGATAATGTGGATATTCGGTGGAGGGTGATGAGTAAAAATTGTTGACATGTCGGTATTCTGTCAACATTGATTAACTGTTGAATAACAAAAGTTTAACATAAGGAGCTAATTGAAAAATATAAAATAGTTTTGAGTTTTGATTAAACAATTTTTTTTTAATTTAGGGACTTCAATAATTGACTCATAAGGACCTATATAAATATGTAAGTAATATTGTAATAGGAAGTCTTAGGACAACTTGTTTTATGGCTCTTCACTTTTTAAAAATAACTTTGCTAATTTAAATATGAAAATCGCCTTGAGTGTATACCTTGTTATCATTGTCATTATTTTGATTTCTATAGTTTCATCATTAATAATCTAGCATTTGTAGTTCTATGATATTATCATCTTTATTTTCCTTGTATTATAAGAGGGTGACCCCAAAGAGAAAAAACTACAAATTAATCAAACTCGGAGTACCAACTCCACTCTAGTCAACTAATAAATAAGCCTCCATTTGAGCAGGACAATGCTTCAAAGAAAAACTCCCACCACAAGATATATTTTCCAAAGCATCCTCACAAGAATTTGATTCTCCAAAAATGTGTCTCACACGCATTTCCTAACCCATACGAAGAAGCCAAAAAAAATTGCGAGACAAAGTCCATCCAAACAGAGCTCCATACTCATTGATTTTATCACTAATTGTCAATAGAATTTTCCATCCTCAATAATTGTAGCTTTTCCAAATCTCATATGCCTAGTGGAGCAAGCCATTATCCCAATCTTCTACCAATCAGAGATTGATCTGGATTGCTTCAAGTTCAGGTGATTTATCTCTCAAAGAAGCTTTTATGCACAAAGCTCCCACAAGTAAAAATATTTTGTGGGCTCTTGTTTAGGTCATGGATCTCTTGTTTTAGCTGAACTATATGCTGCTATTTTAACAGTTCAAATTGCTTATACTAAAGGTTGGAACAAATTCTGATTGGAAATAGATTCAACGATTGTCATGCTTGCTTTTTCTTCTGACTCCTTAGTTACTTGGTGCATAAGAAATAGATGGTTTTACTGTTTGCATAGGATTAGGCAAATGAATTTCATTGGAACCCATATTTATATGGAGAGAAACTGTTGTGTTGTTCAATTAACTAATTTAGGTTTAATAGTGGAAATGAGTTCATTAGAAACAAGTTGAGACTAGTTTCTCTTTTCTTTTTTAATGAACATTTGGTGATCCATCTTGCATCACTATTGCCTAAAAGAAAATAACACAACTCCAGACTTTCGAGCAATAAGCATGTTCACGAACGCAATAGAATCAATATGAAGCTCCACGTTATGCTTTGAAAATTTTATGGAAATTAGATCGGTCATTAGGTGTTTAGTTTGAAGGCTTTTTTGGGAGCAAATGAAGAGTTGTAGAGATAGATTTGTTATGTTGGAAAGTTGGTGCCATAAAAGGCATCTACCATATACTTTATGATTGTGAGTGTACTTGGACTTTTATTGTAGAATTAAAGAGCGTAAATTTCTACATTTGGCATATTTGCAAAATTCTAGTACATGCAACAATATGATGCTAAAGCAACATTCAAACTCTGCTTTAATGTTATATTTAATTATGTTTTGTTTGTGCTATTGCAATGTTCTTTTTTTTTTTTAGATAAGCAAAGAAGAAGGAGGGCACCAAGAGTCTACCAAAACATCCCAATTAGGTTGACATCTAAGTGTAACCTCCATTCGCAACCACCTACTCTATATATATTATTATTAAAAAAAGGAGAAAATAATATGTACAAGAGGGGGACTAGGCCAAAATCCTCGGAGAAAATAAGCGGACAACCAAACACTAAGGCAACCTTAAAAAAGGAGTAGGGCCCCTAAAATGGGGCCCTTCGAATGCTTTTGTGTGTTAGACAAAATTATCGAGTGGAATTGCCTAATGAAATTATGAGATAGCAGCAGTAGAAGCAGCAACAATTTCATCCATAGTAGCATCATTATTACCAAACATGATATTTTCCTTAATAGATGTCCCAAACATAGCATGTTCTTGACTCACAAGTCCCATTCTCCTCTAATCCATTTCAATTGTAAACCCTTTATATCAAAACCACCAGCCTTAACAACACCTTCATTTGCATCATAAAATCTTTGTACTAATGCTATTGCATTGTACTTTGTGGTTCACAGCAGAAGATATTATAGAACTAACTTTGTCTATATCAAAGACATATAAGTAGTTCCACAAGTGTTTCCACTTCTTTGCTAATATGGCTTATAGCATCTTTGGTAGGGCCTAAAGAAAACCCTCAGGTAAGTCACTAATCATGTCATCCATAGTATGTCGTTGGATCTTATGCACATCTGTTGATGAGATTGGACCAGCCATGACATGTGCCTACCTTGTTAGCATGCTGTCACTAAGTATAACACTTTCTTGACGTGAAGGGATTTGACATGTTCAAGATTTAATTTGCCACTTATGGTTTCTAATGTGTCCTCACTATAAATTTCTGGTATTCTATCAATCATAGCAAAAATTCTTGATGCAGCTATTGATACTTCTGTGAAGTACTGCAAATATGGAAGTACCACTCCCAAGGATCTTCATTGGGGAGGAGAGGGAGCAGGACCCTTCGAACGGGTTAGATAAACGGTCGCCTTGGTAATTTTCTTACGCTGACATTTTGTGATATAAGGTGTGTGAATGGAACATCTGCATCTTTACCCGCCACTACTAAGGGCTCAACAAGTGCAAGTTCTTGCCGCACCTTTGGATTCAACTGGGCTTGTTACATATATTGTGAGGCAGCTAATTCATTAACTAGTTACAATATAGGTTGTTGTTCCGAGCCACTAAATGCCAATGGTAACACGTGCTACTGCTCCGAGGAGTTGACACGAAGAGGAGATTCATAATAAATGTGCATTGTCGCGTCATTATGGCTAGTACACACAGGCTGCTGGTCCGAGCCTTGAGTATGCATAGGAGACGCAAAGGGGAGGATCTGCAACGTGTTCTCGGCAGTTTGATGGTGTGGAGTCACTTCTTCATTATTAGTATCAGTAACATGCACATCAGCCTCGGCAGGGGTATGAACCGGTTCAGTTGGTGTGATTTCCGCTTCCTTTTCTTGAACCGTAATGATTGGTACAACTGTGGGAGTTTCAAACACCATGGAGGAACCAATGCTGGAAGGGTTATCCTTCTTAGGGACCTAATCCATTCTCCGAACCGGAACTTGTTTCTTTCCTTTAATGACATTATATGTACCAACAGTGCTTTCCTTCGGAGGATATAACCAACGACATGAGGAGACATTATGCCCAATATTTTGACAGTGCTAACAAAAATCAGGAAGCCATTCGTAATTCACTTCCACTTTAAAGGAAAAACCTTCTCGTTCAACCAATATTTCATGAAAAATTTTCCGTGAGAAGTCCATGTCTACTAGTATGCGAGCGTAATGACCAAAGAGACGCTTGGAAGTCGCAATGTGAATAATCAACGGCGTACCGACGGTGCTAGCAATTTCTTGTGGTAATTCCATCAAACGAATCCACACCTGAGCATGCGTATTCCTCTATTTATTAGCATTAAATTCCTTAGCCCATTCAAAGAGCCGTAGAACCCCTGGCTTCAAATTCACGGTGCCTGATGACCAGACAGTACGTAAGTCCAATTCTGAAGTAAAAAAGAATTCATAATACCCTCTCCCTAAGGATAGCATGGTCCAGGAGGCCGTCGTTTTCCATTGTTTCTCAAGTTTTTGTTGAATCTCTTTCGTTGTATAGGGCTTATCTCCCTTATTCAACACAAGTCTCCCACCAAGGTTTCGCTTGCAAACTGCCAAACCCTTCTCATAAATTTCCGGTGATATTTTGATGCTCACTTCATCCCCTCGAATGATAGGCTGGGGTAAATTCTCATTGACGGATCGTGATTGTGATGCTGCAAGGACCTGTGCAAAAGATCTGGCTGGAGGTGGAGATGCAGCTGTAGGTTCAATCACAACTGATGGTGTAGTCGTAGTCTTCCTCGACCCAACAGAAGAGGGAGCTGTCGGGGCTGCTAACTCAGCCAGCCAGTCAAACTCAGCTGCTGGTAATCGGAACCCTAACCCTAGGAAAGGTCAGAGGTCAGCGTTCATTTTTCCTCCTTCCAATTTAAATTCTAAAAGGATATTACAAGAAAACTATTTCTTTCTAATTCACTATTGCAATGTTCTACCTCTGCAATTGTTTCAAATTATTTGTTTTTCCCTGCAATGAATGCTCTTATTGACTAAGTATCTCTTTTTTTTGACAGTATTTCTATTTATTATGATGTCAACATTATATTATCATAATGAGCACATGATCCTTTATGTACTTTTTCAGTATTCTCAAATATTTTAAACATTCAGAGACTGCAAATATTTTTGTTGCTCAAGGTCTAGAGTTATATTTAACTGCTGCACTTGGGCTTATATATATGAGCGTGTGTCTATTTATAGTCATCCAGTAGATAGAAATGGACACAAAACACACAAAGACATTGGATGGAGTTGCAGTCGATCTGAAGCAAAAGCAGGTTACTCGATATGTTGAACATCTGACTGGAGTTTTGGCATCAACTAGTGTTCCTACTAACACTCGAAGAACACCGAGATCCCCTTGGATACCTTTTCCCATGCTTTTAGAGGCCATCAGAAACATATTACCTCCCAATATTATGTTTCAAATCATTCACCATTATAAACAATTTATGGTATGTAAAGTAGCTCCAATTAATATCTATGTTTTAAATGATAAAATATCTCAAATGTATCATGTTGTACTTGTGTAGTCAAAGAAGATTTCACGTGATGATTTCGTTGGGCATTTGGGGTTGATTGTTGGAGACAATTTAATGAGATATATAATAACAAATATTAAATTAAAGGTACCGAATTTATTTTTTCTAAAAAAATAATTTGGTTTTGAAGTATGATACATTTTCTTGCGTTGTGTTTATACTCCCATCAAAAAAACTTGAAGTAGCAGTTACATATCATAAACTTAATTTTTGCATTGTAAAATCATATGAAGTATCTCTTGCAATTTGATTATGCCGCCTAATGTTTACCTGGCTTCTTGCAGGGACCATCTTGGCCTATCAAACAACTCAAACATCAAGCGAAAGTGAAGCTTTGGAATGAGGAGGCGGAGATCTCTCACTTGGAGTTAACTATTATCAACATGAAGTTATGATAATGTTTCTCCTATGAGATATATCTTTTTTCTTTAATTTTATTTTATCGTCCTGATTTAAAATTTTGATCTGGAACTGTAGTGCATGTTTACTATTGCAACTTCATAACGGATTATTTTAAAATGTTTAGTGATTAGATGTACTATGAACTTTCATATTTTATGATTTTGTAATAAATGTTGTTAATTGGATATTTCTTAGATTAGTTTCACTTTAAAGTGATTTGCACAATTCACACTGCATAATGATGGATTGAACTTGCAAATTATTTGTTGGTGCCAATGATTAGCAATGTTGAATTAAAGTTTGGTTACCCCAAAATGACTAAAATACCTTTAAATTAAAATTAAATTCTCAATTGTCATTCTATTATTTGCTTACATAAAACTCATTTTTAACTTGTATATCTGCAAGATCAAGAGTTCAGGACCATAGTTTATTGATTCTCAGTTTGAAGCAAATCATATTATTGTTAAAGAATGATATTAAAAATGCTCAAATTTGAAACTTACAAAGTGAAAAAACTCAAGATCGTCACATCCAATGGTCACACATATTAAACGTAAATTTAAACTAACGTGAACAGCCGATTAATTCACAAAACTTAGCATACAAAGGGGTGGATAGTTTACATTTAAAATGACCATCCAACTAAAAATCATGTTATGGTAACCATGTTGACTATTTGTGATTAGTTTGACTTTGTTTTCAATTGAGTAGGAATGTAGTGCTTATCATTTTCTGCAACTTTTGATTTTCTGAGTTTTTTGTCTTATAGTGGTGAATGCAACCAAGAACTCCAACTGCTGCTGAAATTTTTTGATGTTACACGTTGTTATTAATATTACAAGCATTATTATTGCGTGCCAAGAGTTTCACCACCCTCACTTGATGGATCCCAACCAGGGGGTTTGATGTTTGGCCAATCACCACGACATCCCAATCTTATGTATAGGCTTTTTTTACCTGCACGATAACAGAGTTGAACATGAAGAATCATGACTAATCAACTTTTAAACCTTATTTTCAGTCTCCATTTTCATCCTATATAGAAGGTACATTTAGAAGAGTTCATTTATAGCTTACTTGAACTTACCTTATGACATAAAATCTTGAGCAAGTGTTTGAGCCAGTTTTAGTTTATGACATTCATTAAGTTTCATAGGATAGTTTAAAAAATTAATTTACAAGTTATACAACTTATATGAAAACAATTTAACTACATTCTCTTCGATTATAAAAATAACTTATGCATGAGAGCTTATACAATAAAAACTTATTCAATAAGCACTTAAATAAACTGTTTATCCAAACATACTCTTAACGAAATGAAAAGCAACTGTCCAAGTTATCAGGCCAGAAGTTTGATGTTTTAAGGGGACTTATTTAAATAAAAATAAAAAATGACTACTCAAACAGTCAAATGGATTGGAGTCTAATGTGACGTCAAGGGATTTAAAAATAAATCAGCACAACTACCTGGAAGTTTCTTGTCTGATAGGATTAACTGTTTTAGGGCACTCAAACATCCCTGTGCCACACTTTTAGCATAAGCAGGATCCCATCCCTGTAATTTCACAACCACATCTGCATTCGTATATGCAGTTATGCGATCTTTGACGTTTCTGTGTGTCTCCTCCCTTGCTGAATCTTCATCTGTATTTCATGCTATCAAAATCACTTCATCTGTATTTCATGATATCAAAATCAATTTTTAACAACATAACTAAGCTCTTATGATACAAGTGTTTATGTATAAGCTATTTCTATAACAAAAGATAAAATAAAGTAAATCTGCTTTCATGTAAGTTATAAATCATTTTCATAAGCTCTCTCAAACAGTCTCACAAGTGTTTATGTCAATAGATAAGCTCAAATAAGTTTTCTTCCCCTTTGTTTCGTTATCTCACTTCTCATCCTACCCCCCC
>Ga0228710_1009010_pt1 | contig 14060 bp, 12 predicted proteins | sample MedpolnodulmetaG_FD_177995 | JGI IMG/M metagenome (GOLD analysis project Ga0228710, IMG submission 177995) | Root nodule microbial communities from Medicago polymorpha collected in Santa Monica, California, United States - pink nodules | ecosystem: Host-associated > Plants > Roots > Nodule...
AAATAAAAGAAGAAAAAAAAAAAAAAAGAAAAAAATGCATGAAATAAACACTAAAATAAACTAAATAAAATAAATAATGTAAAATAAAAAATAAAAAAAAATGCATGAGATAATGTTGCATATTTCTAGATATGCTTAAAAGAAAGAAAAAATTACAAATAAAATAAATAAAATCTAGAGAAATAATAAAGAAAAAATGCAAGAAAATGAAAATAAAAAGGGGTACAGATCTGAAAATGGGGGTGCAATAGTAAGCTGCATATAGGATAAAACTGGGTCCCACTGGTTAAGGGGGAGAAGTCAACTTCTTCTCCCCCAAAACAACACAAGCTCACGTTGCCATAACCATGAAGAACAACAACAATTTTTCAAAACCTTAAAATCTCAAATAGTCACCAAATCTCACAAACTAAAATACCATTTTAATTGAATTTTCATTCTGATCATGAATCTAAGCTTAGATTTCACAGTGAATGTTTGTATAGAGAAAAAAGTGAAAAATAAGTTTTGACCCAAAACAATAAAACTCAAAAAACAGTGAATTAAACAAAATTAATTAAAGGGAAAGCTTCATAACAACTCCAGGGGTATCAAAACATCAAAACTCACATTAATTGAGCCTTGAAATGGTCTAACTTACTATCACTTTTTCTTGAGAAATTATGGTTTTGAATTCACGATTTTGGGTGGTTTTTCTTGATTTTTTGGGCGTTTTTGGTTTGTTGGAAGTGTTTATGAACTTTTGGACGAAGAATGGTGAAGTTTCATGGAGAAATAAATATTTTGGAATTTTTGATGAAGATGGTGCTTTTGGCAATCCACAATTTCGGCCCCCTCTCCCTCTAGGTTGTTAGGTACTTATAGAGGGAGTAACTTGGTCATCAAGAGTGCAAGAATTAGCTTAAGTAGTGGGTAAGAAATGGTAGTTTGGAATTTTGCAAAAAAATGAGTTTTTTGTGACTTTTTGGATGATTTTTGGTGGTGAATGATGATATGTTGGATAATGATGAGGTGTTATGTGTAAGATGGTTCTAAATGCACAAATTGTGGTGAAGGAAATGAAATGGGAGTGAAATGTGCATTTTGGGTGAATTTGTGAAGGTTAGTGTTTTTTTTTTAATTTTTGAAAATGAATTTTGTGACTTTGAAAATAACCAAACAAAATGGTATAAAGTTTGTGATTTTTGTGAATAGAAATGTAATAGAAATGAGTGGAATTGAAATTGAAATGTTTGGTGTGATGAAATTGAGTTTTCTTTAGAACAAAGTAATAAAATAAAAATGCGAATAAATAAATAAATAAAATGCATAAAAAAAGGAAAATTTGAAGTTAACTTGTAAAACAAGTAACTAAGGGGAAAAACAATGATGAAGATGCATTTGGTGTGAAAAAAACATGTTAATTAATAACAAAAAGAAAATTCGAAATAATGATAAAATAAATAAAAAAACACATTAAAATAAATATAAAAAAAAGAATAAAACAAAAAAAACATAAAAGAAAATAATAAAACTTAAAATGGTCGCCTCTCGGAACCAAAATGAGGTACTTCAAAGTAATCTCTCTGCTGAAATTTCGTCTGAAACGACAAAACTTCTCAGTCTTTAAAATAAAAATAAAAATTTTAACTGGTCAAAATTTGAGGTATGACAACATCCCTATAGGATTGCAAAGGTACTACAATTTTCATTATTATCAACGTATGTTTGTCCTTGATGTTATTTTAATATTTGTGCATTTATTTTACTGTGAATAACATTTGGATATGGATAAATAACTACCATTTTAAAATATAATGATTATTAAAGTATGCCGGTTGTACGATTAATTGAAAGCTTGATTGTTCCATATGTTCCTTAATTTTCAAGGATTAATGTCTTGATTTTTGAAAGCTTGAACTACCAACATTGAATCAGTTTCTAACCAAAAGCTGCTCCAATTCTTTGACTTAGTAAACTAAATTGATTTAATGGCACCACTAAGCTCAGCAAAGAGAGAGTTTCCAAAGTTTAGACCTTCAGCAAAAACTCTCATAAATTGACCAAACTTGTTTCTAAAGATTGCACCACATGCAGCCTTACCATATGCAAATTAATGCTCCATCACAATTACCCTTTATCCAACCAGCAATTGGAGGGCACCAAATAATCTCTTTCACCAAAAGCATCCTTGGGGGATGAATTGTAACATTGAAATCCTTCAATATAGTGAATTCTCTGATTGCAGAACTTGCAAGCAGATTATAATTGCTTGCAGATAAATAAACATTTGCAATAATTTGGGATATGGCACTTCTCCAGTGAATCATCTTATTTTGGAACCTATAAAAGTTCCTAGCATGCCAAATAGCAGAAAAAATGTTGATAATTGCATAAGTAACGGATAATCTGCATTGAGGCGAACAACCTCTCTCGCCTAGGCTCTAAATATCCTCCAAAGCTGAAAAGTGAAGGGGTTGATTGAGCACAGAAGCAAGCCAACACCAAAGATGAATATCATAAGAACATTCAAAGAATATATAAAATGTAGTTTCCTCAGATATCATGCATAGGTTTCATACAGAAGGTGAGGCACAACTTCTTTCTTTCAATTTTTCATCAATAGGGACCTTATCATTCATAATCCTCCAAGCCAGCAAAGACTTTTAGGGAGGGATGTTGGGAGACCAAACACATTTGTCCCATTTCAAAGTCTAAGAAGGAGTATCTTCGAAAACATAAGCATCTTTAATGGATAGCCTGCAATTTGTTGTAACTGTCCAAACGAGTTCATCTTTTTCTCACGCACTGGAATAATAACTTGATGAACAAGATTCCAAATATCAGGAAACTAACTAGCAAACTCAAGAGGTAAATTCCATCTATAATCCTAAATATAATTACTGACTAAAATGTTGCCATCCACAATCTCATCCTCAGTCAAAGACAAATTAAAAGGAGCTCCACACCAGCTATCTGTCCAAAATTGAATATTATTCCCACCCCCTAATAGCCAGCTTGATTGATCTAAAATAACATTATATTCAGTTTTGATACTATACCATTGATGAAGGGATATGATGAGAAATAACCCTCATATTCCTCATAACTCTACTAAGAATCAATTCAGACCATTCTTCTTTCTTGTGAAACAAGTCCCAACAAAGTTTGAGATTAGCAGCCTGGTTTAACTTTTTCAAGGATCTGATGCCTAAACCTCCTTGCTCTTTGGGTTTGCAGATCTTTTTCAAAGCTACTGTAACAAGTTTCCTCTTAGTTATGTTCCCACTCCAGATGAAATTCCTAAATGCCGCTTCCAAATCCTTAATCGAAGAAACTGGCCTGTCATATACTGAGATTGAATGAGCGAGCATGCTTTGAATAATTTACTTTACCAATTGAATTCTTCCTGCAATAGATAGCAAAGAGGCTTTCCATGCTGACATTTTTGCTTTGACCTGTTCTGCAATAGGTTGGAGATGACTGACTTTAGGTTTCCCCTTAAAGATGGGAACCCCTAAATACGTGAAAGGTAAGGTGCCAACGTTGAAACCAATGAGATTGACAATACTTTCCATTCTAGCATAAGAAATGGAACCAGAAAATATTGTTGATTTACTTGTGTTAACGACTAGTCCAAATTCCTGAGCATATCTAGTAAACAGCTTAATCAAAAAATTCATGCAAGAAAGCTTCCCTTTGCAAAAAAATCATTATGTCATCAACATATAAAGTATGAGAAGGAACCTAGCATCTTCTAGTACCTGTCATCATCTCAAGCTCACCATCCTCAACCAATTTTGAAATTCCCCTGCTGAGAACCTCTTTTGCAAGATAGAAAAGTAAAGGGTAGAGGGGGTCTCCTTGCCACACCCCTCTAGTACACTGAAAATAACCATGCATGGAACCATTTATGGACATTGAAAGATGAGCTGATTCAAGGATAGCTTTTATCCAAGAACAAAATGTATCACTGAAACCAAATATCCTTAACACATGAATGAGAAAGCTCCACTCCAAAGTGTCAAAGGCTTTGGCTATGTCAACTTTCAGAGTAGTATTTCCCCCCAAATGACTTTGTATCAAGTAAATTAATTGCTTCTGAAGCTATAAGAAAGCAATTTTTATGTTCCTTCCATGAATAAAACCTCTTTGATCTCTAGAAATAAAAGCTAACATGATTTGAGCTAACCTGTCTGCCAAAATCTTGGAGATGATTTTGAATTTAAAATTAGTCATTGCAATAGGTCTAAATTGATTCATAGTGTCTGCATTTGGAGTCTTTGGGATCAAGGAAAAATGTTGGAGTTAAAATTTTGCAAGATCCATCCTGAAGTGAAAAATTAAAGCACAACTTTTTCCACATCTAATTTGATGATGTCCCATAAGGATTGAAAGAAGACTGCACCAAAACCATCAAGCCCTGGAGAACTGTCTTTGTTAAGAGAAAATACTGCTCTACAAATTTCATTTGAAGATTGGATCATTGTGAGCATTTGATTAGTGTTGTTTGTAGCTAAAGAGGAGATTACTTCTTCAACAAGCAATTGATCCTGCAAAACAATGTTAGTGCAACATAAAGATTTATAAAAATTAACAACATGGTTAGAAATAATAATAGGATTAGTGATAGTGTTTTCTCCATCTTTGATTGAGGTAATGAGCTTGGTAGTATTTTTGATTTTTGTAACCCTATGGAAATATGCAGTCTTTCTATCACCTTCTAAATTCCACTTCACTTTGGATTTCTCTTGCCATAAGATTTCTTCTTTGTTCAGGGCTTCTTCTAAGTTGTGTTGGGCTTGTTTTTCTTGTTGTAGGATGGTTTCATTATGGCCATTGGTTTGAATTTGTTGTTGGATATCTTGAAGTTTAGCTTCAGCTTCTCTAACAAGATGGTTTATGTTACCAAAACTTCAATGTTCCAAGTTCTCAGTCTGGCTTTAAGAATTTGAAGTTTCTTCTTTCGGATAAACATTGGACAACCTACTACATTAGAGTTCAAGATTGAGGCTACAACATTTCTACAATCAGCATGCAGGGTCCACATTTTCTGAAATTTAAATTGGGAAACAAATTTGTTTTGGCTTGCTTCAAACTCAAGTAAGATGGGGTGGTGGTCTGATCTAGTCCTTAAAAGAGTACAATCATATATAGAAGAGCACATATCTAACCAAAGTTGATTACATGTGCACCTATTTAACTTTCTTTCTGTGAGTCTTCTTCCTCTTCTTCCATTTTCCCAGGTAAAAACAGCACCAATAACGGGGAGGTGAATGAAGTGATTACTATCAGTACAAGACTGAAAATCTTCCATAGCAATCCTGGATGGGGAAAAGTGACCCTTGTTTTCATAGGCACCCAAAATAGAATTAAAGTCACCTATAAAGCTCCAAGGGATATGGTTGTTTTGGTGAATGGATTGAAGAGAAGACCAAAGATGTCTTCTCTTCAAATAACAAGTAGAAGCATATACTGCAGTAATGCCACATATGATATTGTAGAGAGTGAAGATACCGACACATGCATATAATTATCCTTGCAGCTATCAAGTGAGTTATGCATATAATATTGCATGTATCATACTCCATCCGTTTCAAAATACATGCCGCAATTTTACAATGTGCACTATTTACATACATTACTTTGACCATATTTTTAACTAATATATAGATACAATTATTAGCATGTAAGATGTTGTTTGATTTGTCTCGATATATATTTTCAAAATATCAATTTTTTATAATTTTTTATTATATATAATTAAAGATATTAATAGTCAAAATTATGTATTGACATATGTGCATTGGTTGACTGCAACATGTACTTTGAAACATAGATAATATTAATTTGCCGAAGAAAAAAAGCGAACTATATTAGATTATTTGAAATAAATGGCAGACAAATCTCCCTCGAATTAAGTGAATTATTACATTGCATCAAGCGTAGATAAATGGATGAGATTTGATGTTAAATTTAATTTGACCATATATTAAATATATTTAATGCAATGTAAATATTTTTTGTATTAATACTTTAAAAATAAGAATTGTTTGAACAAAAAAAAGACCTTGACAAAAAAAAATTAATAAGAAAAGTCAAAATAAAGATAATTAAACTTCCGTATTTGTCTCTATAAATAGCCTCTAACTGATAGTGCATCTTCATCTTTCTAGAAAACATGACTACAAGTATCAACTATCTAGTTTTTTTCATTGCAATCTTGTGCATTGCTTCTGTCATGACTCCAGGTAACAAGTTTACTAGTTTCATAACTTATTTTAATTTTGATAATTATTTATAATATGATTGTGTCTTTTTTGTTACAATGTAATTATATCTTTAAGAACACTTTAAAATGAAAAATCAAATTTGATTTATTAACTTCAGTTGTACCAATGGTATTTGAACTATATATGTCTTTGATTCATCAAATGAAGAAAACATTATGTCTTTAAAATTAAAAAGTCAAACTCAATAACCTCTTACCGATGAGCTTAAATGTGTGTTTGTTTCAGCTTTAAAAAAATAGATTTTAGGATAAAAGAATCTAGAGATTTTTAAAAAAAAATCTAAGGTTACTTTTGTTTGTTTACTAACATAAAAATAACTTTTTTTAAGATTTGAAGCTCTTACACTTGAGTTTTTGTATTTAGTAAGAAAAAAAATAGATCTTGGAAAAGCTACTTGGAATTGCTTTTCATTTTGACGCTAAAAATGATTTTTTTAACAAAATGAATCTTTAAAAATCTTAAACAAACACTACAGGAATAAATAAAAAATAATTTTTTAGTTAAAAAATAGATTTTTTTTTCAATAAAATCTCAAACAAACGGGCCCTAAGCTCCACGGAGAAAATCACTTGTGATATGGAGTGTATGTTTTCAAAAATGTTTATGAGAATACTATTTTGTTTAAAGATGTTCATGTTGAAATTGTTAAAATTTAAAAGAAGGCTTACAAAACACCATCAGTTTTTTTTTTTGTTGATAAGACCAAGAGAAAGGTTAGGCATCCGGGAGAGTCTGAAGCATCCCAACTAGGTTGGCATCCAACAGACAACCCCATCCTCTACCGCTTTTCCAATACGTAATGTTATTAATAAAAAAAAGGGAGAAAACTGTACAAAAGAGGGGGGACTAGGCCAAGACCCTCAAAATAAAAATAAAAAAAGACAGAAAAAAAGGAAGACAGTAAAAGCTAAGGAAATCTATAATTAGGTAGCCCATGTCTGTCCCTCGCAAAGTCAGCCAACAACGAAGAAGGTAAAGTGTTGAACCAAGTAGTATAAGTAATATCATGTCCCATAGCTGCAAGGCCATCCACACAACAATTCCCTTCCAGAACCAAACACTGAGAGGAGACAAAAATCACGGTATATACAAAATCAGAACCCCACACTGCCCACAAGTATGGAAGGAGGGCCCCCTATTATTCAAACAATAATTATTGACATGAACATTTCTCCAGAACTAACTTGGAATAGAATCATAAGATACCATAGGTTCCGCAATAAATACCAATGATGGATGATGTAACCGACACATATCACTAAAAGCAAGCCGGGAATCATTATTACCAATTCCCCAGATATTCCAAAAAATAATATTCATTTAACTGGATATTCATCAGTCGTTTCTTCCTTTGAAACGATAAACAAATCTTAAAAAATATTTATCACATGAGATACTTGTTTAATTTTTTTCAAAAATAGTTATGAAAAATAAATTTCAAAACAAATAATATAATTTAATCAATAAGTTTGTCTCAAGTAACTCTTTATAATTTCTAAACATAACTATAGGCACGTGTAGAATTTTGAATGAGTGAATAATAGTATTCAATATTATGATGTACCCAAAATTTCTAATAACCCTCTATAGGTGGAGCATTGCATGAATACAGTTCAGTGCCTACATGTTATAAATGGTGCAAGGTGGGTCCAGACGCTGATGCCGATTGCGTTCAATTTTGTGAAAAAATGGATAATACTTTAGAGGGCTTTTGTAAAAAAGGAGTTTGTTGCTGCGTCAAAAATTAAATAATATGGAAGTCTTTGTATGAGTCTATGTACTTCCATCAAAAATAAAAAAAACTGAATACATGATTTTTAGTTTTAAAAATCTAAGTGCTTTGTCCAACCAAATTTTTTTGTTAAAATCTATGTGCTTCTAAAATTTTGTTCAACATTGATTCACAATCAAAGGAATTAGGGTTTTCAAATTTACAACTCAAGTCAAATTCGCTTTCACAATCGCTCTTAAATCACGACTCGATTCAGAGGGATATATGGAGATATAAATTCGCTTTCATCTTTGTTGTTCGGAGCTTGAGCTTTATCAATATCACCTTGCTCAATTCTAACAATTATTTTCACTTCGTTTCATCTCTTGGGTTTAGTTAATTCATTAATGTTTTCTCTCTTCATTGTGAGAGCTTGGTTTTTCTATGGCTTTAGTTTTTTTTTTTAATAAGCTAAATTAACCCACCTAAATTGACATAGAGATAATCGAACTTGAGACCTTGAGGAGGAGCACACTTCCAGATCCCAAGTCAATACCACTAGGTCAACCCAAGTGGGTTTCTATCCCTTTAGGTTAGTTCATGAAAACTGTTTCTTTTTTTTTTTAAAAATAAAAAACAAAATTAAAATTGTTTAAACAAAATTAAAATAAAGCTATGTCACGTGTTAACCCATTTCATTTTGCATGTTTGTACGGAATCAAGTTTCTCTTCGTTATCTCTATCACATTGAAAGAAATATAACGCAAAAATGGCACAAAGAAAAAGATAGTTTGAATTAAAAAATGAGAGGGAGAGAAAGAGAAGAGAAAAAAAATGAAAGGGAGAGAGAAACAAAATGAAATGGTATTTACCTCTATTATGACTATCGAAGATTTTTGAGATTATGTATTGATGATGATATGTGTAGTATGTTGACATGGCTACTTTGATGGTTTTATTTAGATGTTGATGAGATTTGATGATATTATTCCGCTACGATGTTTGAGAAAATTATTTACATATGTTGAGCTTATAGAAGAAGTAGCATCTATATCCTTGTATGATTTATATTATTTGTGTGATTTATCGCTTTAAGGGTTTAGGGTGCTACAAGCAGACTCTAAAGCCATCCTCGAAAAATTCACATCAACTATGCGTCCTCAATCTGTAAGTTTACACCACAAAGGCGTATGCGTCCACCCTGGAACAAGTAGGGTGAGAATATAATCAATATAAGGAAATATAAACGTATGTATAGCTTCAAGGTAAACAACACATCGTGCATATTTATATTCATGTCATCAAAGATAATAAGTCTCACTCAACAACTTATAAGCATATATCAACGACAATTAAAGACATTCAAGTTAACATGTTTCAAAAAGGGATACCATTTTTCTAAAAAAAAAAAAAAGGTATACCATTATTCTCATCATCATATTCACACCTCCATATAACACAACATCAAATTGCATAACGACAAATATTCACATCTTCACATAACACAACGTTAATTATTCTCATCATCGATACACTTGCAGATATGTATGCAATGTACCTAACTTGACTCTAAATGCACGTGGTACCAAACCAACTCATCAATTTTGGATATCAGAGGTATGTTACTAATTAATCTTACAACGTCAAATAATTTGATGCAAAACATGAAACATTGCATGCAAAATGGTCCTTGTACACGTGTAGGACATGTGGATATTACAACACAAAATGCACGTTGACACATCAGCCTCACTAACGGAGAGATTGGACGGAGGGATGAATTTGATGGGCGTCAGTCAAATTCATGGACTAATTAGCTATTCCGATAAATTGGAGACGAAATTAATTGATCCTTGCAAATTCAGGGACAAAGTTGACTATTCACGCAACTTTTTATCTTCCTTTTTATTTTGGTACGTACTTTTGTTTTTTTGAGCACTGGTACGTACTTTTTATCTTTTCTGATCTTAGGGACTAATTTCTTCACGTGCTTGCATGCTTGCGCATTATTTCTTTCACTATCTCAAAGATTATTTTCTCTGTAACATAGTTCTCTGAAACCTTTACCTCTTACCTTTCTCTCTCAAGAAGACACTTATGTGGAGCACCCATCACATTTAATTCTTAGCTGCTAGTTTTTATTTTTGGGGTGAAATTGTTAGCTACATAGTTAGTAAAGGTTTGACTTTGCAATGCATACATTAGTACTGGCATACACCATCTTTTGCATAAGAAGTAGAAAATGGCATTAATATGCAAATGTGGACAATAGCATAGCTTGTACACAAAAAGGAGAAAATGGTATGAATATGCAAATGTGGCAATAGCTTAACTTGTACGTGAGATCCAAAAACTTCTTCCATTCCATTGGTTTCATATTCATTTTATTTTAAACAAACCCTCTTTATCCACAGTTCCACAGACATTGTGACATTTTTTTCAAATCTATTTATTTTTTTCCGGCTTAATTAATGATTTGGTCCCTTAAGTTATTTGTTGATTACATTTTGGTCCCATAAGTTATTAACATTACAATTTGGTCCCTTAAGTTAGTATCTGTTAGCCAAATAAATCCTCACCGACAGTCTTTTGCCAAAACGTTAAATATAGGCACATGTGAACGGTGACGTGACAACTTGCAATGTGTATCCACCTTAGATATTGACTTAACGGTTTTGACGGTGGGGATTTATTTGGTTGACGGAAGATGACTTAAAGGGACCAAATTGTAACGTTAATAACTTATGAGACTAAAATGTAACCAGCAAATAACTCAAGGGACCACATCACTAATTAAGCCTTTTTTTTCTTCTTCATTTTATTCTCCATTGTTTTTCTTCAACTATTCATTTGCATTCATGGGTGGCAGCTTTAGTTCTGGGTACAAAACTGAGTGGCAAAGGCCTTCACATCAAGGTAATAATAATATTGTTATTGACATTTTCTCTTATGAATACTTTAAATTCTTAAGAGAATAAATTTTGGGCTTAAAGGAGGGGGGGTAGATTATGTGATGATTATAGTTCAGAAAGTTTTCTTTTGAAACTTGATTTTGCATTCTCAAAAAACTGATTTGACTAAAAGAGAGCTTGCATTGATATCATGAGAATGTAAGCAGTTTAGCTTTTCATGTAGTAGTAGTTTTGGAGAAACAATGTATGACTTAAACATTTGGATAACATATATAGTTGCCAAAATATGCAAGCCTGAGGAGTTAATTCATGTTTTAATTTTGAAATTGGCAGGTTTGAATTCCTCTTCATATGTGCTTCTAAATTCTAGGACTGATGATGAATTCCTGTTTGAAGCGTTTCACTTTGAAAGAAATAAAAAAGGCAACAAAGAACTTTGGTCGTGATAGTAAGGTGAGTGAAGGTTGCGTAATCAAGGGATGGATCGATGAGCACACATTAGCTCCGACTAAACCAGGAACTGGTTTTGCAATTTCTGTGAAGTGGAGTGACAAACTGGGCTACCTTGGAAATATTGACTGGCCGATGAGTGTCATTCAAAAACATATTAATTTCTCTCAGCTAGTTGAATTATGAATAAGTCATGTTTCATAGAAAGGAAAAATATGGTTTATTGTGATGAGTAATTGTTCTTTTAACTTTATTATAGACAAAAATCAATGACTTGGACCAGCTGCGTCATCCTAATCTTGTGAAACTGATTGGTTACTGCTTAGAGGATGTCCACCGGCCACTTTTCGTATATGAATTTGTGACCATCGGAAGTTTGGATAACCATTTGTTTAGAAGTATGTCGTTAAATTTAATCCTTCTATTGTTATTTTTACTTATCCTTTGAATATGAATCGACTTCATGCACAATGGTTTGGTCTAACTAAAAATGGAAAAATATGTTTCATATAAAGCATTCAGATTATAAACTCATTGATTAACATGAATGTATTTGTTAATTTATGTTTCCAAGCACGATTCACAGTTATACATCACACATTTTGGTTAGACAACATATTTGGTGTATAATCATAGGGTCCTGCTGTTTTAAGGTGAAGGGGCTTCTAACTTCCAGCCACTCTCTTGGAAAATTCGAATAAAGATAGCTCTTGATGCTGCTAAGGGTCTTGCATTTCTTCACAGCGATGAAGTGAATATGATACATGGAGAATTAAAAACTTCTAAGATCTTGATTGATTCAGTAAGTTGAATATTTATTGATCTTACAAGCATAGAGATCGATTATAAATTTGTTCATGTGAATGACAGAACTACAATGCAAAACTATCTGTTTTCGGGGTGACAAAAGCCGGATTAAAACCAAATAGTGATCGGTACAATTTTATTTTTAACATTCCAATGGGCTTCCAAAGCTACATAGCACCTGAGTATATATTAGCAGGTATCTTAATCTTTTTCAAACCAGCAAGTTCATGTTTTACACCATTTACCTATTTCACCGTATCATCATGCCTTGCACATAGTTGATGAGCCTTTGGACCTAGAAGTTAATTAATTATATGCCGAAATCAAAATAGTTTGTAATCAAAATCTTATGTGCGCTGCATTTTCATTATGTTAACAATTCTTGCATCTTACCACTACAAAATGTAATAGTAATAATGAGATTCTATATCACTCCTGACGGTACTTTCCATCGTCTTTTTTGTGAAGGTTCTTTAACGAAAAAGTGTGATGCGTATAGTTTTGGGGTTGTTCTCCTAGAAATTATGTCGGGCAAACCTGCACATTATGTATATAAGGCATATGAGGAGCGTTTAGCTGAATGGGCCAAGCCATTCCTCATCGACATAAACAAGATCTCTCAAGTCATGGATTCACAAATAGAAGGCCAATACTCATTGCTTGAAGCAATGAAAGTAGCTCGCATTGTAATTCAATGCGTGTATGGAGGGTCGCAATTTAGGCCAAACATGGATAAGGTGGTGAGATCATTGGAACAACTTCAGGATTCCAATGACACGGTTGTTTAAAGGGATATGCAATTTTGGAAGCAGCCAGAAAAGGGAAGAATGTAATCTGAATAGGCAAGTTGTGAACGAAGGTGTGCTCTTCAGAATAAGAACAAAAAAAATTCCAAAGAATGTTCATCTTTGTTTTTTTTTCCATCAATTACTTTGCAGAGAAATATTAATGAATATTTTTATGTATTTAGCACATAGAATAAATTATGTTCTGTGTCTGAGATGAATGAATTATTTCTAGTTGTAATCTTTCAATGTATCAGTTCACCCCATGAGATTTTTTTGCTTGCATGAAAATGTAAGGCACAACATGAGTTTTAGGCTATTAGTAAATTATTATTGGTACTCAAGTTTTAGATTAAGCTTCCTAACTTATGGTAAATAATAAAATGAATTAAAACATATTAAGTAAATATGTTGTTGGGTAGAGGTTTTTCATAAGCTAAAATGTATATGATGGTATAGCTGTGTAGCACATACAGACTCTACAAACACCGGACACTAACACGTCGACACCGATAATAATTTAAATTTAAAAAAATGACATACTTAAATGTTAGCACATGTGTCGATGTCGTGTCGGATATGCTTTCGATCAAAAGTGTCAGTGCTACTGAGGACAGTAGTGTATCAATGACACTACCAAATCTCCTTATTAGAGGAGACCGATTTACTATCAAAAGATAGTGATACCAGTCTTTCATAAATTCCATAGTCTGTGTCATGGTGTGTAAGTTAGTAGTCACTACCCCCCTTTCGTAGTTATGTTCATGTCTGCAGTTTAATTAGAATTGTATGAAAAATTGAGCTAGCCATTTCGGTTCTATCAAAGTATGGGAAAACAAAATAGTTCCATCGAACTTGCAGCATGTTCACATTCCACGTATATTATACCATAAACTGTTGTATATTGGCTTCAAACTGAGAATTCTGGAAAACCCTGAAATCGTGTCACGATTGGATAGGCAGAGAGGTTGGTCTCTTGAGGTGGAAAATCGTGATACGATTTGGGAAATCGTGACGCGATTAAACAACTTCCTCACCAAGTTTACCTGAAAGGGACTGGTCACAACGGTTGTTCAGAGACAATCGTGGCGCGATTGGTCAAAATCGTGACACGATTTTGGAC
>Ga0228710_1009016_pt1 | contig 14054 bp, 9 predicted proteins | sample MedpolnodulmetaG_FD_177995 | JGI IMG/M metagenome (GOLD analysis project Ga0228710, IMG submission 177995) | Root nodule microbial communities from Medicago polymorpha collected in Santa Monica, California, United States - pink nodules | ecosystem: Host-associated > Plants > Roots > Nodule...
TGTTGAACATTTAAATTAAATTGTTTTCCAGGTTGAGGCGGGGGACCATTACGTTTGGAAGTTACATCCCTCTAAATGTTATACTGCCAAGTGCTTATACTAACTTGAGTGTGGTGGAAGACAACATTCCTTTAGTGAATAATTAGGTCGTATGGTTAAAAGTGATTCCGCTTAAAACAAATATATATGTTTGGCAATTGTTACTTAAATGTGTTCCAACTAAGGATAACTTGGTAAGGCTAAAGATTCTTGCTGAAAATGATCAAAATTGTTTTGCAAGATGTGGCTGAACAAAACACATGGATCACTTATATGTTAAGTATGATTTTTACGGAAGAATTTGGTCTCTTGTTTCAAATGGCTATACTTCTCAATGACATCTCATGGGAATGTATCGGATCATTTAGTGCAGTTTGATGGGTTAGGGGGTTATTCGAAAAATGCTCGTTTGACTCATAATATTATTTGGATATCTATGGTTTGGGTCATTTGGAAAGAGGAAAATAGACGTATTTTTCAGCACAAGGATGAACATTTACAATATTTAACTGAACAAGTTAAGTTTCAATCCTTTTAGTGGTTAAAGTCAAAATATTTTTTAAGGCTTAATCTTATTTCTTGTTTAGTTGTTGTAATTTAGTTGTTTCTTCTCTTTTGTTGCTTTGATTTTCTTTGTAATATAAATTTGTTCTCTTAATAAGTCTTTTCGGTGCATCTTATGATGGAAGGTCTTATATTTTGCTTGATAATATATTTCATTTTGGTCTTTTAGAAAAGTTACCATCCCTTTCTTAACCTCTATACAAAAAAAAACGGTAAATTAATTCGGTGGTCATTTATGTTATTTAATTATAATAGATTGTCTTTTGTCCTCGTGAGCTAAACTCAGTTGGTAAGGACAATGCATAATATATGCAAAGTCTGAGGTTCAAATCCCAAACACCACCAAAAAAATAATAGATTATCTTTTATCATTCTTTTTTCTCATGTGCGTCCTTTATCGTTATAAATACACACAAGTTAATCTCTTTACGTTTTTCCTTCATTTTTATAAGAAAACTGATGATGTGGTAAGTCATATCAGAAAACTGATGAGGTGGTAAGTCACATAAGATAATTTATTACGATTTTTTTTATGTTAAAAGTTATAAAACCCATAACTATTCTACGGAAATTGACATTGAAAAATTGAATATGAAATGTCAAGAGGAGCAGAATTCAATATCTCAAACCAACACTACCGAGACAATCAAAGTGAGTTTGTTTATGAAATAAAATTGATTGATTATTAGATTATTTTGTTAATGTCTATGTTTCGTTCAACTGAAAAGTAAAACAAAAATAAACAAAAGAAACAGTAAAATGGAATTCATAAAATATCTGATTGAACAAGTTCATGTCTTAGACAGAACTCAGAAACAGAACAACCAAAAATCTGTGCAATTGAGATCCCAACTTCATAATTCTCTGCAATAGAAAATTCCCAAACAAAAATGGGAAAAAGAAAGAAACAAGAAAAAATTTATTACTAAGTTTCACAAATTCAAAATCTCTGTATTTTTTTCGATCAAAAATTCCTTTTGGTTTCAACCAAAGTATCTTATCTTATCTTAATTATGTAAATATAGCGGTAAGTTATCATATGATATAAATCATATCATATGATAAAGTATTAATCTCTAAAGTGCCATAATCCCAGTTGAAAACATTTGGTCCTTTGTGTATGGAGAACTTGACAACTCCATTGATGATCTACACTTCTCTTTCCTCTCATCCATCATTATTTGCTTGGAACGACACTCACTGCTACAAAATGCTATCTCCCCTCTATACACCAAAATTAAAATGACCAATTAGTCATATATTAAATAAATTCATTTAACAAAAAAAATTGATAAAAAAGTTTGACAAAATTTCATCTCTAAAATTTAATTGGCGACGAAAATTTAGAGACCGGACAGTAAAAATTTGTCTCTAATTTCGTCGCTAAATTTTAGAGACGCGAAAATTTGTGAACAATTTTAATTTTAGATTTGGGTAGTACCTGTACATGAATATGTCTTTGCCATGAAGATTCTTTTTGCACAAATGACATGAATTGAGAAAATCCAAGGTTGGATATGATGGTTCAGCTTGAACTAAAGTTTGTGTTGGTGGGGATCTTTTGAAAACACCAACATTGTTGTTGATGTTTTTTGAGGTATAACAATCATGTCTCAGAATTCCACTTTCTTCACCGCCATCATAAAAAACCTTAGTGATAGGTTTATTTGATTCATCATGATAAGTCACATAAGTGTAATCTTCTGGACTTCCAACAAGAATCTCATTTGCAAAAATTCCATTTTGTTGTTGATGATTTTGAATTGGAATTGTGATCGGTTCTCCTGATCGATTCGTCTTAGGTGTACAAACATGTTTTGGAACAACCTCGTACCCGACAAAATCCTGATCGGATTTATCAAGAGCTACCACAATTCCAAGACCAACACCACCAAATTCATAGCTTTTTAATCCTTTTGGGGATTGAATCTTTGAGCTCAATTCAAACGGGCTTCTAGGACTTCCGATTGTGTCGAAAAGCCCGGTTGTACTTTCACCAAAAACTAATAGTTCTGAAAATTTTCGGATCAAGTGCTGGGATCTCTTTCCCAACATGATGATGATAATTTTTTAGAATTGATGTGAAGAAAATAAAAATGAGAATTGATGTGTATGAATGAATTTGTGAAGGGTTTTATAAAAGCATATAAGTTAGGAAAGTTGTAATATAATTGATGGTTTGGTATTGGAATAAGCCCGCTGTTTCGTTTGGAATTATTCGGGTGATGATTGCTAGAGATATGTCCAACAAATATTATTTTATTTATTTATTTATTTATTTATTTATCTTGTGAATGATTTAACATATTATTTAATTGATTTTTATAATATCATTACTAGTTCTCTAATGTGAGAAACTCCAACTTCTATCTAAATTTTCTGTCTCCTTCGTTCATCGAGGAGAGGTGGTTTTAGGTCATCTTTTGACCTAAATCACCCCTCTACATCTTTTTCCCATTTTCTTTCAATCTAAATAAGTGGTTTTCACATCTATCAAGTTTTTCCTTTTGTGTTTTTTGTGATTTCGTCGTCTAAGTGCAGCGTTCTATTGTTCGTCGTCTTGTGCGGCGTTTGATTTCGTGTTTTGTTGCGGTGTTTGTTCAGTTCCTATTGCAAGATCTACATCAGTTAATTACAAATTCAACCAATGATTTGGACGTCAACGTTGCAGATCTGGAAGCATGGGTATTTCGGTGACCTAGGTTTTATCATATTATTTGTAAGCATATTGTTGTTGTATGCTATTAACTTGGGTGTTGTGAGTTTGTTCTCAGATTCACCCTTTACTTTTTAGCGATGTTTGTATCTGATGTACTTTATCAATTTAAATGAATGAATATCGTTTTGTTTTTGTAAAAAAAATTGATTTTTGTTAGTGCTTTGCACAGGTGCCTAAATAAGTTTCTTTTTATTAATGTTATTGTATAAAGGGCAACCAAAGTGTGGGCCAGTTTCTTGAAAATGTCACTTTCAATGATTAAGACACCATATAAAAAAATAAACTTTTTATGTATTTTCGGTATACTTTGGTTTGCTTTTATGATTTACTTGTCTTAACATGAATTTGTTTGTTTTGATTTTTTTATTTTGTGTTTTTTTTATTTATCTTCTTAGTATAGTTTTTTTTTTCTTTTTTACACAAACAAATATGATATATATTAACAACAACGGTGAATTCTCCGTAGAAGGTGTGCTAAGAAGAAACACCGCTCAAAGAGTACAACGATAAGATGCCAAGAAAGTTAAGGCACCGCCAAAACAGAATTTTTTTTATAAGCAGACACCCAAACAATGTAACGGGTGTTGCCACCAATCATGATAATATAAGTGAAAGGACGCCAATTTAGCTTTCAGCCATAAAAAAGAATGCAATTTGATTTTCTCAATGAGGACGGAAGAATTTGATCCCGTATTTTTGAAGACACGGTCATTACGGTCCTTCCAAATCACCCAAACGCAAACAAACCAAATAACTTTGAACACGTGATGAGAACTTCGAGGCATTCCCGCCATTAAAGAGAATTGAGTGTAATGTTCACGCACCTGAGAAGGATATACCGTAGATAAACCTATCCAATTTCGCACATGCAACCAAATCAAATTAAGAATCTCGCAATCTAGGAAGAGATGATTTGTTGATTTCGAATCACCGCAACCATAAACACATGCAGTATCATTAGCCTGAATCACCCTTCGACGTAACAAATTGTCCTTCGTGGGAAGACGGTTACGCAGCAGACGCCACACAAACAGAGACACTTTTGTCGTAATGTATCTATGCTAGACATCGTCAACAAGAGTTTTGTCCACCTGCTCATCGGAAATAAGAAAACGATATGCTTCCCGAACTGAATAACCATGGACAGGATCTAAAAGCCATCGCCAAGTGTCAGAGACATTATCCTGCAAAACAACGTTATGTAATAATAATATGTACTCCCTCATACTATCCTCCTCCCAAGCTAACAGACGAGGCCTCCACGCCCACCCTCTCCCTCCAACCGTCCACCCCAGTCGCACCATTTCCTCCACCGAACACTCCTTATTCACCGCCAGATTAAAGAGCCGAGGATATTTGAGGCTTAAAGGCCTTTCCCCAACCCAATTATCGAACCAGAATAATGTATTGTGACCATTGCCTACAACTCGACGTGTGTTCTCTTAGTATAGTGTTTATTAGATTTAGGTTCAAAGATTGGTTTTTATTTATGTTTTTTTTTATTTATCGTTTTTATTTATGTTTTTTTTATTTATCGTCTTAATGTAGTGTTTATTAGATTTAGTTTGAAAGATTGGTGCATAATATATGCAAGGTTTGAGGTCAAACCCCGACCACCACAAAAAAAAATTTGAAAGATTGGTTTTTATTAAATACAAATTCAATCAATGATTTTGATGTTGTCAACGTTTCAAATCTAAAGGCATGAATATTCTATAGATTTGAAATAATCATATTTGTAAATATATGTATGTATGTATGTATGTGTATATATATATATAGATATATATATATATATATATATATATATATATACTTTTTTGTTCTATGTTATTAATATGGACGTTCCGAATTTATTTGTAAATTCATCGTTTTTATTTTTAGCGATTTTTAATTTGTAATATATTGATGTATTATATCAATTTGAATAAATAAATATCGTTTATTTTTGTAAAAAAAGTGATTTTTTAGCAATAAAAAAAGGTTATAAAAGTTTTATTGACAAACAAAAAGTTCTCTGACATCCTTAAAAAAATAAAAATAAGTTGTTCAACATCGTATTTTTATAGGGTTGTCATTTTCATACTAATTTATTTCTTTTTCAATCAAATTAACACATGTTTATAGCGTATTTTTTTTTGGTAGATAGACGAAATGGCAAAGCCATTATAAAATCACACATATAAGTGGAGGTACCGGGGTTCGAACCCCAGTCATGGCATCCGGCCTAACAATTTCGACAATTTTACCAGTTGAGCTAGGATTTCTGGATTTTATAGCGTATTTTTATGCGGTAGTATGTAAATTAACAATTTTTTGTTGTTTAAATATAATTACATATGATCAATTGGATAGTTAGACACATACTTTTTTTTTGGTAATAAGTTAGACAGAAACTTTATAAGGTAGAAAGGGGAGTAGTTTAATTTTTAAATAAAAATATTCTACCAAGACTAATATTTTATAATTATTTTGTTTTGTTGTTTAAATGTAAAAGAAATTGGATAGTTAGACACATACTTTATACGGTAGATAGTGGAGTAGTTCAATTTTTAAATAATTTTTTTTTACCAAGACTAATATTTTATTTTTATTTTGTGAATGATTTAACATTATTTATTGATTTTTATTACTGCTTTCACATATGCCTAAGTGGTAATTATAATAAATTTTTTATTGATATTATTAAAAAAAAATACTAACAAATGTTGATAAAGTTTGTATGAATAGTTGTGTAATTATTATTTTTTTATTTGTTTGATTTTTATTTTTATGATTTTTTTTTAAGATGAATTCCTTAAACAATCCATTACGCCTCTTTTTAGATTATTAATATCAAGAGAATGCTAACCAGTGCTCCAAAGACATTGGTTAAGCATAAAAAACAATTGCATATTTTCATTAAAAAATTGTGTAATCATTGTTTGATCAAAAGTAACATCTTATATTTTTAAAACAAAATTTCTATTTGTTAATTCCTTAATCAATGCTCTGAGGACACTAGTTAGCGAAACCATTATTATTATTATTATTATATAAAGTGCATCAGAGAGAACCAAATTTGATATCTTGAGAAGAAACACTACAAACTTTTAAACCAACATCATTAAACCAACCCAAATAGTTTAATGATGTCCTTAACTTATATCTCCTTTGAACGCATATTAAGGATCATAAAAATAGAACTCTTGGATCGAAATACCATATTCACACTTTTAAGAGTTAAATGTTCTACTTTTGTTTAAGATATATATTTATGGGAAATGTTAAAGAGTACTTTTAGGACATTGATTAAAAGGATACATTTAAAAATGTTGTATTGGAAAATGATGAAAAATAATAGATTTGACTTTTTAAAAGCTAAAAAATTGTTGAATTCAATACAAAATTATTATTTTTAGTTTCCTTAACTAGTGTTCTTAAAACACCTGTCAGCATAACCCAAACATGTTGAGCTTCTTAATATAAGTCATTTGGACACGTATTAAGGAGCTCTTTATTGTCAAATAACTCCTTAATACGTTGAGCTCTTATATAGGTTAATAATGTAGATGAACCATTGGGTAGGTAGACGCAGCTCTTATATAGGTTAATAATGTAGATGAACCATTGGGTAGTTAGACGCATAAATTATAGTACTTTGTTTGTCTTACCATAAAACTCTTCGTTCAAGTTTACGAACAGAAAAATAATTATGGTAATAAATTTGTAAGACATATGTTTTACTTTGACATATTGATCCATGCTTTATTTATTTATTTTTGATTATATCATCTATATGTTTATTGATATCACAAAAGTGAGAAAAAAAATTCGTTTTCAAAAGATAAATTGATGTGAATATTTTAAAAAATTAATAATGAATGTAAAATTTTGAAAAGAGTCTTACATTAATTAAGTGACAAAGTAAACACGAAAAATGTTCTTATAATAAAGGGACAAAGAGATCACCCATCTTTTTTATAATAAAAAAGTTAGAATTTGGAAGGAAAAAAATGACATGTGAAGGTAAAATATTGAGTAAAGGACAAAACTTGAATTAAATTCTTTTTCTTATTTTTTTACTATTAAGTTTTCAAACCTATCAAAATTAGAATAAAAAAGTTAAAATTTGGAAGAAAAAAAATATGAAAGGTAAAATATTGAGTAAAGGAACAAACTTGAATTAAATTCTTTTTCTTATTTCTTAACAATTAAGTTTTCAAACCTATAAAAAGAATTATAAAATTTCAAAATCAAATAAGAATATAAATTTATTAAAGGTAAAAAATATTAAGAGAAGGACAAAACTTGAATAAAATTCTTTTTCTTAATTGTTAACTTTCTTTTTTGACAAAATTTAATTCTTAACTATTAAGTTTCCAAATACAAACAGGAGATGTTCTTCTTCTACCATGCCAACTATTGTTTGTAATCACCCTCCTCCTGAGGTCATCCTATCTCTTGATGCCCATTGTAAATTTGTAGGGGCCTTTCATCTTCCCGGTTTTGTGCTTTCTTGTTTTTTTGGGCTTTGCCTCGTTTTGTACAAACAAATATACTCTATCCGTTTTAAAATGAATGTCGTTTAAGGTTTTTACACACATATTAAGAGAGAGATGTTATTTTACCAAATTAACTATTGGTTTGTTTTTCATTAAAGAAAAATAATATTTTGGAATTAGTGTATATACAGTAGAAACTCTTTAAATTAATACTCGGTAAATTAATAAACTCTCTAAAATAATAAATTTGTCCGTTCCCGACTTGGGCCAATGTAAAAAATTGAAAAACTCGATAAAATAATAAGATAATAATTTTTCGGGAGATCCCTTATAATTTTCGGTCCCAAGAAAATCATAAATTAATAATTCATAGAAACTGAAAAAAAATATATTACACTCTATTGAAATATGATTCAATAGTTGTTTGCTTTCCTTTAAAGTTCAATTCTGTTTGGAGCTTATCTCTAACTTTTCTTATTGCATCCAATAGCTCATGTGTTGTATTTTTGTATTGTATTTTTCCAATGCATATGAACACAGTAGTTACTAATTTACGTTGAGTCTCAAGGTTCGCTGCAACGTAATTCTAAGAGGCATAGACTAATTTGCCTTTTTGTTTGGTATGTACTGTATAATTACTTAAAAACTCTTTAAATTAATAATTATTAATTTATCGATAAATTAATAACTCTCTAAATTAATAAATTTCTCTGGTCCTGACATTATTAATTTATAGAGTTTCTACTGTAGTATTAATTGAAAGGTACAATTGAAAAGAAAAAGTTATTATTGCATTGGAAATTGAAAGTGACATTCATTTTAAAACAAATTTTTTTGGCTAAAATGACTTAAAACAAATTTTTCTAGCTAAAATGACACTCATTTTAAAATGGAGGGAGTATAAAATAATAACCATAAAGTTTCTAAATCAAATAAGAATATAAACATAATCTCTCTTCCCTAATTTTAATTTATAAGCATCTTTGAAGAATAAAATTGTCCTTAAATATAAGTTTTTTAATTAATAGATATAGTTTTTAAACATAACCTTTACTAATATAAATATTTTATATTTAAATATAAAATATCAATATTGAATATATCTGATCTACCCTGATCAAATGAATGGCGTCCAGTGCGGTGATTTTGAATTGTAAGCTTTGGAATGGCGATGGATGTATGTGTACCTGCAAACACTTCGGCGCACAAGTCAGTAGAGAGCAAAGAATGGGGGTTTAGGGTTTAACTGAATCATACATTTGGAGACTGTGAAAATTCCCCTGATATAGTGAGGAGGCCCATGATCCGTTGTTAGTGGCACACTGTGGCACTCGGCGGTTACGAATTTGTAGCAATCGTAACCGTCAAGCAAGTTTTTAGGGCGAATCGGGTGACATTACAATTCAGTTTGAATTAATCACCCAAATTGCTGTGAGCGCCCCCCTTGCGGGGAGAGGGTGTGAGATAAGTTGATGACCTAATGTTGTGTTGGGCCGATATTTACAATGAGCCTAGCCATTTTATCGGTCCAGAATAGTATCCCCCCATGTCGTTGCTCTTGGATAAGAGTGATGACTTCGAGCGAAAAAGTTTATGCGAGGACAAACCTTGTGATCGCAAAAAAATGGGTGTAAGGTCATGTTGAACATAATGCTGACATGATACTTGTAGGTTAGAGACGTTGAGTATCTTTACAAACTATATTCACATGGGACCGATGACCTTGATATGCCCACAAGGAATCTTTGTTTTGGAAAAATGACCTTGCTCGCGATAAGGCTTCAAGCAAACTCTCGGTAATGAATTACCGTTATGATTGTTAAATTTTGTTATCCGCCATTTATGTGACTATTTGACAACCTCAAAGTTGTAGTGGATGTTGTCTTCTCAACATTTGATGCGAGTATCTTGGGGATGAGATTGAGGTGACATGACTTATGGTAACTGAGTGTCACATGTAAAGGCTAGTAAGACACTTGATTTCCTATGTCTTTGAGTGGTTACGTCAACATTGTTTTTCAAGGCTTAATCACAACTGTTGGACCAATCGTGGAATTTGGGTATATGATGGGCTCTTTTTGATCCGTTGGAAGATTCACAAGTGTGGATCTGGACCGTTGCTTTATTCAATTGGAGTGGGAGAGAGAAGTGGGAGATATGTATCCCTACGTGAACAATAGGATTTGTTCTCGTTACCTGGAGAACATGATTCATATGTACGAGGTAGTCTTAATGAAATGGGGTTCCGGTTACCCTTCTCAGATTTTCATAAGGAGGTTTTAAATGGCTGGAATTGGCCCCCCTCTCAGCTACATCTGAATTCCATGACGTTTATCCAGGCCTTCGAGTTGTTGTGTGAATACTTGGAATTAACCCTTACCATTGCCCGTTTCTTCTCTATTTTCACTTTGCAATGATCTAGAAAGAAAGTGGGAGGTAGGAGCTGAGTATCTCTAAGGCAAAGTAGGAAATTCTTTATTATATTTGCCGACTCTACATAATTTCAAAGATTGGTACGTCCTCACCAAGCCGAAGATTGAAGTGGCTTCAATTAACATCTTACATACAAAGAATAATGCGAGAATCTATAAGACATTTGTACCCGAGCAAGTTCCTCGCTTTCCATTCTATTGGTGTGATGACCACTACAAGCATCAACCATAGAATTTTATTTTTTCTTACGAGCGTTTGTCTTTGGTGGAGTCTACAACTATGATAAGCTCTGGGTTTATATGAGTAGCTTAACGCTCTCCACACTCGTTATGAGAGATGGGGAACCACTATTTTATTCCAAGGGTAAAACTTGTACCCAGGAGACTTTTGTTAACAGCTGTGACATCGTGAGGTCGTCCGACCTGAATGGGTTGTTAGGTAAGTTTTTTTATTGCTTTATTTGTGTTGTGTTTTAATTTTCACTAATTCCTTGATGTTTTCTTCTTCGTAGGCGTAATGCATGGTTTGTAAGAAAATCTTAAGAAACTCATCAGGAAGTTTGGGAATAAGTCCACTGGCATGAAGAGGAAATGTCATCACAACGTCAACACAATCATCTCGGGGGCCACATGTTCATATTCTTATGTAGTTTTTCCCTTCGCTAATGAAAAAAAAGCTACACCGATCTAGATCATTGCAACATGTGGTGATAGATGTGGACGACCACTAGGCGATATATGTGAGATAGAATCAACTACCCGAGGTAAAGGATTGCAGAAGAGTTGGAGATACTTTAGTCTTTAGATCATATTTGTCAAACTTGGAGAAGTTTGGTCCTCACACTATCCTAAGACCAAACGACTTTGAATCCTCAATCGTAAAAGACCTCGGACCTCTTGGAAGGATTCGAGCGATGACTGAAGGTGTGCTGGGACTGATGAAGGTGCTTAGTGTCGACATTGCCCTGTATAATGTTGAGAGTGAGTACAAAGCTCGAGCCGAAGGTTTTCTTGAGGATAAGAGGGTACTTGATGCCAAGGTGACTAAGTTTGAAAACAGCTTCACCAATTACAAAGTGAAGTACACGATCCAGGTAGGTTTGGTCACTGGGTGCGCTCAGAAGGATAAGAAGATCGAGGCCCGGGAAAAAGGTGCCGAAGCTTCCAACAAGTCCATTGAGGATTTGAGGGGCAAACTGGTGACCCTCGAGGTAGATAAGAAAGTGTTGGAGTCTTCTTTGAATTTTATGGACGTTTGAGGGAAAAATGATCGATACTCCATTGCATCTGAGCACGTGTTGGTTGTAAGGTGACAATCCTCGTTTTAAGGAAAGCAATTATTTGCTTTATTTACTTTGGGTAATTTTTTAGATGTCATTTTTTCTTCATTTTTTTTTTCATATCATAATTTTTTTTCTTTGACCTTTGTATTCTCCACAGAAACTTATACTATTTTTACTCTAAAAACTTTTAAGGGTCAATTTACCACTAAAGTTAGAACGTGCTCCTTAAATTACCTACTCATACACTTGCTCAAGAGCTGCAACTTTGTGCTTTTCTCATTGGAGAATTTTCACAATAAAACATGATGTGGGTATAACAAGAACACTTAAAACACAAGAAATCACTTTCATGTACAAGAAACAACCAATTTGGAAGAGACAACAAAAAATTTTATGTCATAATTCATAATAAAAACAAGACTCTTTCCATGCCTTACGCAACAAAACATAACAAAAGAATTAAAGTTTAAGGGAGTTTGGAAACACTACGACACTAAAATAAAATAAGACAAGACACTTTATTAACTCCCCCCACGCTTGAGAGAAGCATTGTCCTCAATGATTTGAAAAAGAAAAAGAAGAAGAAGAAGAAGAAGAAGAAAGAGGAGAAGTAAGAGGAGAAGAGTAAAGGAAGAGGAAAGATCACAATTTATTGAGGTCCATAAGGTGGACCTTGCAGGTGAAGGAGTTGCATCATGTTCCAGAGCATTTGGTTGTTTTCTTCGGTCATGCGATTGCCCTTTTGGACATCGTTCCTTAGCCCGGCCATTTCAACACCTTGTCTTTGTTGGTCGGTGCTTATTCGTTGAACTTCAGTTTGGATCCATGTCCATCGTTCATCATCATAGTTCCCACCGGCTTCTTGCTCATGGTGAAAGTGTGCACCTTCCTCATCATCACTATCATCACCATGATCTTCTTGTACCTGTGGGTTAGTACCAACATAAATCAAATTTTTCCATCTCTTCTCTTTGAAGCCATTGATTTTGATAATGTTGGGTCCAGGTGAAGGCTATTAATCTTGGTGTCAAGCTGGTCACTTCAGGGATACATTTTCTGAAGTAAGTGGTTGATGGAGTGCCGGTGACCCCTTATGACTTCGAGGAACAAGGTGAAGAAGAAGAAACCAAATCCTGAAGGGCATTGTAATTTTCTTTTCTTTTTGATTAGGTTGTAACCAGGCATAGAACCATTAACATTGTGTAGCCCCTCATAGTTTACACCTTATTTTGTACAATTTAACTTCCCTTGTTTATCATGAATATTTATTACGCTTTTATACTTATTGAAATGTATGTTTATATTTCAAGTATTTCTTTATGCACGAACAAATTGGTCGAAGTTAAACAATGGGTTTCCTAGTAAATTGATTGTGCAATATGATCATAGTTTTGGGTGTTTTAAGATCAACTTTCAGCCGAGCGTTTTGAATCAAAACTAGATTAGGTCGACACCCGTCTCCCTCAAAGTCATCTCTTCGTATGACCATGGAGTGATGACTTCAAACGTCCTTTTGCCCCGATGGTCCAGGTTGTAACAACCCGATTTTTTGTTAGATTTATTTTTAATTATTTTAATATGTGTTTATATGTGTTTGTATGTGATTAATTGCCTCTGTGTATATTTTGGTTGAGATTAGTGGATTTCGGTGTTAGAAGCATATTATAGTCATTTTAGACTCAGAGGTATTTTGGTCATTTTGTGAGCAAGGGTAAATTAGTAATTTCATAGTGAGGGTTTATTTTAGTGTTTAAGTGAGAACCGTTATTTTTTTACTAAGTTATTAAGTGGTTGTGGTAATTAGTTGTGAGCCGGTAAGTATTCGATGACTTTTTTTTTGAAGAAGCTAAATTAGCCCACCCAAATTGACACCAGATGGAATCGAACCTGAGACCTTCAGGAGGAGCACACTCCCAAGTCTCAAGCCAATACCACTAGGCTAACCCAAGTGGGTTGTATTCGATGACTTTTTACCGTAAGTGGGTAAGACTTTGTGGTTTAGTTATTTGGTGGTCTTAGGCCCATTAAGACTTTTTAAGGGTTAAGCTCATTAGTGTGGACACTATTTAAGCTATAGTATTTGTAGAAAAATTGGGTTCACATTCATTTCATAAGAATTTTGAGAGAGGTAGAGAGAAAGTCCAAGAGGAGAAGAAAAAGGGTTTAAAAAGAGAAGCTTGAGGAATCAAGAGGTGATAGAGATTCTAGGAGCTAAATTGAAGCTTTTGATAGGATTATTGTCAATTGAGGTAAGGGGGTTAGATTTCATTCATAATCTCTTAGTTTAATTTCTTCTCTAATTCTATGCATAAGTGCTTATTTGAATAAGTGATTATTTTGAATTTAGTTGTTGAAATTCGTGCTCTTGTTATAATGGTATGTTTGAGTATATGAATTTGATGATAATTGAATTGTTGATGATGAATTTGCATGTTCATGTTACATAGAAATGAGTACTTTGTGAATTATGCTTAAATTGATGAATTGTGATATGTGTTGTTGAATTGTGATGAATTCATGTTTAAATGAAGTT
>Ga0228710_1009017_pt1 | contig 14049 bp, 11 predicted proteins | sample MedpolnodulmetaG_FD_177995 | JGI IMG/M metagenome (GOLD analysis project Ga0228710, IMG submission 177995) | Root nodule microbial communities from Medicago polymorpha collected in Santa Monica, California, United States - pink nodules | ecosystem: Host-associated > Plants > Roots > Nodule...
AAATCGTGCCACGATTTTCCATCTCATGGATCCTTGCTCCCTGCCAACAAAATCGTGCCACAGTGCCTCAAATCGTGCCGCGATTTTAGGTTTCCTGCAAATCCAATTTGAAGCCAATATACAACAATGTTCATATCCTTAACTTCATAATGAATTGGTACAGCCTCTTCTTCACAATTAATTTCCGCCTCTTCTTTTTGTTATCCCGGCATTTGGTCGTACTGTTTCTTGTGATTAAGCATATCATCTTCTGTGACATAACTTTTCAAGCCTTCCTTCTGCATTCATATGTTTAGATTGTTGACGCGCAGGGCCATAGCTTTCAATCTAGAGAATATGTTCAACCACAGTGGATATTTGATTGTGTGAATGCACGCATAATTTTGCCGACAGAAAGTTATATGGTGGGAAGGTAATTTGTTTCCAATCAACAACGAATGGCCAAGAAAATGTCGATACTGATATGAGTTTACTTGTGATGTCTCATAAAAATAGAAAGATATTCAAGACCACATGAAGGTAAACTTTATGCATACTTGAGTTTCTTAATTCTTTATCCTCTCCATAAATGGTTGCAAAGTGATTGATAGGTTATGTCTTTACAATTGGTTCTGAATTTCTTCAACTTTGTTTATTACTTATTTTGTTGTAAATCGGCTATTCAGATATCTAATCTGCTATTCAACTTTAAGGTAGAAAAAGCCTTATATTTCAAAGAGCTCATGCAAGTGACTTTTGTATTTATCGTATTTGACACAAATATTTTCCAGATGTCAAAACATGACATCTGACACAGTTTTACGGTTTCCGAAATTTTAATAATTTTTTCTCTCTTCTTGGAATAATACCAACATGAATGTGTGCAACTGCAATTGCAAACCACGTAATTTTATCTTAAGAGTTTGAATTCTCAGAAATCTTGATCATATTTTTGTTGTATTTTTTCTAATACATGCCCATTTATATTTTTTTAGAGATAATTTTTATAGAGACAGATACAGACTTCCTTCTTTCTGTTATCCATAGGTCTCTTGCTTTGTTTTCGGTTTTTTTTTTTGTTTGATAAATTTTTTGAGCACGGTGGTAGAGGATGGGTGTAGTTGTGGGGTGCCAACCAAGTTGGGATGTCAAGTTATCTCATGATACCTTCCTTCACTTTTGATTCATAAAAAAAAAAATATTGTTCTTAACCTAGTTCTGTTACACTTCGCTTTTGAACAAAGAAATATAACACTACAAACATAATTAACACATATTTTATTTAATAAGCCGACATGCTATCTTGTCAAACATATTACTCAATTTATTAATTAATTCTCTTCTCACTCACGGGAAGAGAATTGATCAATGATTTATTCCATGAACATAATCCAGCAATGAATGATACTATAGCTAGATTATTTATTTATGTAGGAGATGTTCAATCACAGGCACAAACACAATTCAGATATTTGCAAAATCCACTAAGAAAGCCTTCTACTCTCCTGCAATGATTGTCACATTCTTGGTTGCGAGAGGAACAGATTTGGTGTCTCACAAGGCGCAGGAGGAAAGCCTTCTCCTTCTTCTGCAATTTCCAAAAGAACAATATTATTTTTATTAAGCAATATATTTTCAACACTGGATAGTAATAAAATTACTATTTTAAATTGCCAACAAATTCATAATACCATAGTCAACCTTCTAGATTCCCCTGGTTTAAGATACTCCTTCTGTCTCAAATTATATGTCGTTTTGAAAAGAAACAAAATTGTCCCAAATCGTCATATAAATGTGAACGGAGAAAGTATACTTTTTAGGGATAAAGACAGTAAATAAAAAAAAAATAGTTACAACAAATTCAAGATTTGTTTTTATGTTTTCCTCCTTCAATTCTTAAGGAAGAGGGCCATAGTGATATATAACTTGATCGAGAGGTAAGTAAATTTTGCTAAGATTATTTCAATTAGAATTTACAATCATATTCTCTAAAATGATTTATTATTAACTGAATCTCATTAACACATTTGATCTAATTATTTAAAAATTTGATTGATATAGTGCCAAACAATCATGAATATATATATTCAATATCTTTAATAATTTGTCAATTTATAATTATTAACCAGATAAAATTTTCTTTAAAAATCGTAAACATCTAAAAATTAAACTCTGAATTATAGCTTTCATACATGTTTTTATTTTCTAATAAAAAGTATTGTAATAAAAAATGGTTTTATTAGTTAAACATAATGACTAGAATACAAAATCATATCCCAAATTACTATAATATAAACTTACGAGCAGTTAAGAGAACAATGAGAAAGAAGCATAAGATAGCAAGTGTTTTCCTCTCCATCACCTTTTTATTGTCTTCTAAAAAAATGTAAGTGGTTATGTGCTATCACATTGATGATAGATGTAGCCAATTTATAGAACCCCAAAACATGAAAAGTATTCCCACCATCAATTTAAATTGTGATTGGAACTATATTTAAGTCACTAATCGCTGTATCAAAACTCACCATGAATGTGACCCAGACCATCCTAACAAGTATCAAACTTTTAAGACTTGATACCTATTAGGTACCTCATTTGAGAGAAAAGTTTTTTAAGTCTTCAAAGACTCAATGTATCAATTAAAACCTCAATGTTAAGTAAGATCCATATTTTTTTAATATTGAAAAATTGAAATGTAGTGATATGAATTTATTAATAGTTGATTAGCGAGTCCCATTCAAAAAATGAGTGCTATATAGCATCTCTCTTAAAAAAAATTGTGTGAGATGTTGGGTTGAAGGATTGAATACTTATTAGAAAATTATAAATGAGTAGTGTGTACACACATGAGACGTATTATAAAATATTGTACCAAAAAAAAAAATATAAAATAAATGCCTTCATTGTTAATATTCTTGATAAAAGTGATAAGACCGCAATTCTTACTTTACTAAATTGCTCCACAAATTAAGAATTTCAACTTTAAATTTAAATTGTGAAAGGAACTATATTTAGTCATTTATTGTTGTCTTTTATGGGAATGAGTATCTATTTTTTTACCGTAGACCAACAAGAATTTTTCAGTAATATTTTATTGGATCGGATATGTTTTCTTCCTTTCAAAGACCACATCAAATTCTAATACCATAGTCAACCTTCTAGATTTCCCTGATTTAAGATCACATCAAAGACCATCAGACTCTACACAAAATCTTGCAAATTTTATACTATTTGTTGAGCATGTTAATAAGTTCTACTTTAAATTGATGGATTTATATATTTATGAATTACTTTTTTTTTTTTAAAGAAGTCAAACTAGACCATCGAAATTGACACCATACATAATTGAATCTCGAATCTTGAGAGATGTTTACTCCAAGGTCTCAAGTCAACATCACCAAATGAACCCAAATGGCGTTGATGGATCTTATGAACTTGAGACCTTGAGAAAACCTTAATGAAAAATACAAGATATGTACGGACTGTCCAGATAGACCACACAATAATATGCCAAACCAGAAGAAAAAAAACCTCGCCCTAAATTTATCTCTCCTAAGTAACCACAATTCCTTCACATACTCATGAGGCTTACTTTTAATTTCAAACAACTCAACCTAATAAACAACCTTAGCTCACCCGTTCCCACTACTCTTATTTCCTAGCCCTTTTTAATAATTTCAATTATCACCCATAAAAAGTTACTTCTTTCATAAGGATAATGCAATGCAAGAAATAAAAAAAAAAAATATTTATCTACTTTAAATATAAAACTTAAATTGGGATAATGCAAGAAATACAATAAATTTCGATTTCTCTATTTTAAATATAAAAAGGGTAAAAGTTGAAATGAAAAATTCATCTTACTGATTAAAGTTCATTTACATATATCCCTCCCATCTACCAATTTGTACCCAAAAAAAGTTCATTTACATATATAATATTAAATATATCCAATCATACATCGTAGTTTAAAATATATCCATTGTGACTTCCTTGGATAATTCTATTGTTAACAAAAAAAAAAGATAATAGTGGCAACATATTTCAGTACCAAGCACAATCAAACAACTCTGACAACAAAAAAAGGCGTTGGAACAATTCTCACTTTGAGTGCACTAGAGCAAATTAATATTAAAAGCATCAGAACATAATCATTGTCATCCAAATTAGTTTGTACAAGATAAAGCCTATGTGTGTTGTCCAAACTATCAAACTAAATGGTTGCATACTAGAATAGAAACACCTATTTAAATGAAAGTCTACATCTTGAAGATATCGTTGGACAAGAGGATAATTCTTCTCTTATATGACTTTTCTCCAAATGCATTCCATTAGTACAAACACCTATTTTCATGTCTTCTAAAAGGCCCGCATTCTGCAAAATATATGTTGCAAATCGAAGATCATTTGCCGAGCCATGGAAGTTTAAAATAGTACAAGATCTAAGGTGAGACGAAACACATTCATGAACCAAAAGAGGGTGTTTCCCTTCATTGGATGAGCTGGTTGTTGTCCACTGTCAAAAGGATAAAATAAACATTTGTCAAAATATATGAGAAAAAAGGATCAAACAAGAAAACAAACGCACTACTCAACATACCTTTTTAATAATAAGAATTTGAAGCTTGGGGCAATGGCGGAGCAGTTCTCCTATACCATCCCAACAATGAAACGAGCGATGACAAAACACTATTTCAATATGATTTAAGTTTCGAAACAGTGGAATGGCTATGAAAGATGCCTCTTGATCTTCGAATCCTTTAGTTATGCGTAGAAACTCAACATTATCAATACCATTAAATAAAGCATCCATCGAACTAATACTCGCTCTAACCAACTTAGACAATGTCAAGGATTTAAACCCTTCTTCTGGTATATTGTTTTTATCACTATGCATCTCACTGCGTAAATAGATATGCTCAGCATGCAATTTATGTAAGATAGCAGAAGATGAAAGAAAATTGATGTAATCATTTCGATTTCTAAAACCAACATGTTTCAAATGCAGGGTTTTGAGCAATGGAAGATGAACACATGAAGTATCAATAGAAAAATCTATCCTCTTAAGTTTGAGAACAACAAGGGTTCGGGAGATGAAAATAAAGGGATTCAGTGTGTGGGAACCCAAACTAAGATGTACTTCCTCAACACAATGCTGTTTTGCGGCTTTTAACCATTTTGTCACATTAAACGCGGTATCGGGGTGTCCATAGAAAAAGTTTAGGTGAAACGATTTGAGGGGTTGGTTGGTTGAAGGACGAGAGAGCATGAGAGTGTCAACAAAACGACAAAAGCAATCAAAGGTTTCATAGTCTTGCTTGGTTTCATATTTTTTGTCGACTTCATAGTCAAAGGCGAGAACAGGGAGTGAATAGCATAGTGGGATCCAACGTTTGGAAAGAAGGGTTGTAGTGAAAGCGAGTTTGGTTGGGAGGAAAGAGAGAATGTAAGACAACAACTCATCAGGTAAACTGCTGATTCTGTCCACCATTTTCGAGTCCTGAGTGCAACGGGATGAAGGAAGAAAGCTTTTGTAAGAGCAATTTCCCTCTTTTGAAAATTCAGTAACACGCTTTTTATTTCTTGTGCTGCTGAAACTAGATTTCATGTTTTCGTTGACCTAATTTCAAACAATGAAGATATGAATGAATACAACATCTTCTTTAATAATAATAATAATAGTAATAATATCTAGGAGGTGATGAATAATTTAACACAAGAAAGTTCATACAAATTAAAATTCAAAATCTTATTTACATACGATTACTACTATAAGCTAGTTAAATTGATTGTGGAAATCAAATATATCTTCTTGTTTGAATATTTGATTAGGGTTCATAAACACAGACCGAATGAATAATCCAATTAATTAATCATCATACATATTGGTTTTAACAACAGCAGCAGTAGAAGAAGAACGCATACACAAAAGAAGTAGAAGTGATAAACCTGAACGAACAAACAAACTGAGTGCGATGAAGTTGTACCCTGACAGAAAGAATGAATGAATGACTGAACCCTTGTGGTATCTATAGTTTACATTAGAAGGCCCAACAAGGCAAAGACCCAAACTTCTAAATCTTAATTATTTATTTTATTTCACAAAAATAAACGATATTCTTTTAAATTAACAGAGTACATACCGATATAATGTAAATTCAAAATCGCAAAAAACAAAAAGGATGAATCCACAAACAAACTCACATCATCCATGTTAGCAGTATAAAACGAGTTTTGTTGGAAGAAAAGAGAGGATGTAACACAATAACTCCACTGGTAAATTGCTGATTCTATCCCTCAAAGTGTTTTCATGATCGTAGAATGCCTGCTATGAAAATATATTCGATTAGTTGTTGTCTATCAATGAAAACTATGATTACTACAATAATAATTAGCATCGCGACGGTCACGTCAGCTTTTATGGTTAAAATCATTGTTGTCAAAATCCAAATCATTGTTGTCAAAATCCGACTTAAATCCTAAAATTCAGGATTTTGTGAACGACTCAAATCCACGGTAGAATCCAAAATAGGCAAAATCTTGTAAAATGGTATCAAAATTGCACAAAATCATGAAATCCATACAAAATCGCAGGATTTTAAAGGGTTATGAAGGATTTTGTCCATTTTTTAGCCATTTATGATTATATACAATTTATAACGTATATTTAGCATTATTCTAGATTTCATACAATCCATCGATTTTGATTGCGAATTAACGATTTCTTATGTGGATTTTACAAAACAAGTTGAGTAAAAACCGATTTTCGATTTTGCTCTTCCCACATTTGCACGGTCGTGTGCCCCTTCAGCTTGCAGATTTTGGCAGTTTTGGAACATGGCACGGTCGTGCAACCCCTTGGCACGGCCGTGTGCGTTATGCAGTCAGTTTTTATCATTGAAAACTCTTTGAATTTTCCCATTAAAGCATTGTAATTCGTGGTTAATGCTTGGTCTCTCGATTTAGACTATAAATAGGGCTCATATCAGATATCTACACCATCTTGGATCATTGTGAACTTACTATACTTTTGTAGTCAAAGTTTGTCATTTTGTTCTAAGCTCTTGCTATATTTTCTGCACTTTTATATTCTTGTTCTTTATTTCTTTGTTCTTATTAATTCCGCACTTTATAATTCAGTCATTTACCTTTATGCATTATCATTTTATGCCTTTTAATTATTGTTTTTTGTCTACAATTGTTCTGGACTGGTCAAAGACCTGGGCTTAACTGCTTAGGCCCAATAGCAAACCAATCCCAAATGCTGCATTTGGCAAATTACTCGCAACACACCCCTTCCCCGCGATGGGGAGTGCTCGGAACAAACGAGACATGTTCAAACGAACAGTAACGTCTCTTTTCCCACGTTCCAGCGAATACCTCACCGACGGTTACACTTCTTATGATTTCGTAACCGCCGGTCACACGTGTGCCTCACAACGGCTCTGCATTCACCAACCTCTATAAATAGTAGGCTTCTCGTAGCCTCCAAGGTAGAATCTCTTTCACTCTCAAACCCCCCATTCTGAACTCTACTGACTTGAGCGTCGAAGTGTCTGCAGGTACACACCCCCCATTCGGTCTAACGCTCACCGGAATATCAATCAATGGATCGAAATATGAAGATTGATGTTAGAACAAATGAGATTTGACATAGTTTTGTAAACCTTGAGACTATAAAGTTTCATTCTTAAAGGATTTCAATAGCAATCAACCATGAGAATAGGATTCCGAAAGGAAACATGAAATACATTCGAGAAACTTGTCTTTAGAAAACGAATCTAACATAAGATGAAAACATAGGCTTGGATTGTTAGCGATTTGTTATTACGACAAATCAATAATCCCTAGAGGCTTTTATAACCTGAATTTTAAACAAAGTAACTGAATGCTCTCACAACGGAATAAGAAATCTGTGCCACTCTGATTCCAAAACCAAGGTAAAGGATTAATGAAGTCTAAACAAACATAATCATTAACTCCTCAGTATGCTCGCTCACAGCTCACGATGGGTGATTCACGCCTCGTGGCTTTGAACTTAAAAATATTTTTCGTTCATTCATCGTTATACGTTTGGAACACAACTCCGAACACACATTCAAATAAACAACACTTGAATGTGAAAACCTTCTAACATACCCCACGTAAAAGTTAGAACTATCACGCTCGGATCCCCTCGCACAAACAATGCACAAGTATTCGAATTAAGCTAACAAATTAACACATGGGGGAGGAAGCGCACACCTCTTAGTCACACAAACGACGAAGTAAAGGACTCAAAAACAAGCGGACATGTTCATCGAAAAACACCAAAGTCATCTCTTTATTCCAAGCAATAAAGCAATGATTGTCGGGGGGCAGACCCTCACTTCCACCATATCAAACCTACTTTTGATTCATTGTTCAGATTTATTATAAGTATAAATCCTAAAAACATGCATCTAAAGTTAGGGAAAAGTGAGAGCACCTACATCACTATTCTTAGCATACAAGGATAAAGGTCGCACTAAAATCACTTATAATTTTTAAAACAAATTCTAACGAAGAAAGCCTCACGCAACAAGCACTCTGTTCGCATATCATACTTGGAAATAAACCAGACATTTTCAGGAAAAAACATGATAAAGAAACGAAGCAACAAATCAATATATTACAAAAATATTTTGTGCTAACCACGAAGGGTGCACATTGTCTTGGCACGCAGGCTGGTTAAAGCAATCAAAAATTACACGACCTCCTCGGTCGGGGCGTCAGCAACATGCCCATCCATTTCCTTTGCAGTAGGTGGGGGAGATCGGATAACTCCATCTTCAACCCAGTTGAGGAAGCTGATTCCTTCGACGGACAACTCCACGTCCGGATTAGCCACCCTCAATTGGGCCACATCATTCTCGAAACCATGCTTGACCCCGTTCAGCAAATTAGCTTCAAAAATGCCCATCTTCTCCAACAAGCCAGAGAGATCGAATCTAGCAGTATCCTCAGATTCGTCATCCAAAGGAGAGTTTGCCTTGCGTAAACCCTCAAGAGATTTGTTTTCCTCGGCGAGCTTTTCCCTAGTCTCAACCTCCTTCTTCAGGTATTTCTGAGCATCCCCCAACTGCTCCCTAAACTTGGCAATCTGACCATCAGACTCTTTCTTAGCCTTGGCCGCTTCCTCCTCCAGCTTGGACACCTTGGCCAAGAGAGTTTCCAGCTCGTTCCCCAGCGCTTCGGCCATGACCTGTCACGCAGTCGAGGTGTTATTCAAGACCACCGCGATCTCCAAAGCCTTCATCGTAATTCGGTCATCGCCCTGCTCTGGCCGGCAGTCCCTAGGTCATGAATAACCTTCAACTCAGGGTCACTCAAACTGAAGGAGGTAGCGGACCCATAACGGTCAGGTTCAGACCATACGTTGGGATATGGGAACAATTCTCCTTCAAAACGGAGAGGGAATACATCAACGGGCAACTTCGTTCCTTTGTCCGCTACGTCCACCCTTCTCCTCTTCGAGGACTCCGTAACCCCCTTTACAGCAAGATCTTCCCCGGACAGATCCACCACCGAGCTTGAGGAAGTACCAGGGCCCGCTTCAGCGATCAGATTGCTCAGAGAACCAACATCTTTCTTCTTGCTGCTCCCAGACAACTTCAGGTTGGTCTTATTCACAGGCTCTTGGATATTCTGCATTTTTCCTGCGAGCACAAAGCACAGAAAATATGTTAGAAACACGAGACATAACATGGCCAAAATAGATAAAACTACATGGGAAGAAATGAATAAAGGCAAAAGCACTACCGAGCAGGTCCATCAGATCGTTCGACACCATCAATCCATATGTATCCATAACACGGGCCAACTGCACCTCTTTTCCATCAGCGACTAACGGCCTTAAGGGCGCAAACGCCTTCACATAAGCACATAGCTTATCATAAGCGGCCCGCTCCTCTGCGGCCAACCGCTCAGCGGAATAGCAGTAATAGTTGGGTCGGAATCTATTGTGATCATCACTCTACTCCAAAGGGAAATACGAGGCCCGAGCGGGAAATACATGACCCGTCAAGGGCGCTCCTGCAGGCCTTAAAATGTTGTCCAAGGCTGACACACTCTTTGGCTTCACCAAAAAGTAACGGTCCTTCCATTGTTAGAGATAATGTAAGACAAACACTCATCTGGTAAATTGTTGATTCCGTCCACCATTGTTCAGTCCTGAGAGGAACGAGATGAATGAAGGAAGGAAGCATTTGGGAGAGCAATTTCCCTCTTTTAAAATTTCAATAGCACTTTTCTTTTTCTTGTGTTGCTAAAATCTTAGTTCATGTTTTCGTCGACCTAATTTCAACAATGAATGATATCAATGAATGTAACATTCTTTAATAAAACAATAATAATAATACGAAGGATTATTCTTGTTACTACGAAAATTTAATCAACGAAAACAAAGAATACCACAAAATCCACCCTTATTAATGGAATGAAGTGAGCAAACTTTGAAAGTTGGTCAACAACCACCCAAATAACTGTGCGGTTCGCGGAAGAGGGAATATTTGTGATAAAGTCCATAGATATGTCTTCCCAAACTTGGTGAGGTGTGTCAAGGGGATGAAGCAGTCCATATGGTTTTTGAGTGGAATACTTGTGATAACTACAGGTAGCGCATTTGGCCACATACTCCCGGAAATCTCTATGCATATTAGGCCAATAGAAGTTTGCAGCAAGTCTGGCCAAGGTAGGCCAATAGTAGGGGTAGTGGTATGGTTTTAGATTGATTGGGTTGGCATTTGGAATGAGGTGAATATGATGGTCATGTGGGTGGCTTGGGGGAAGTTGTGTGGGTATGGTAAAAATATAGGCATATTTATGGAGGATATGAATGAGATCTGGGTGAATGTTAGTCAGTAAGGTGGAATCCTCTTTGGTGGAGGAGGTGTTTGGGTTTTCTTGGTTGACGTTGGTATGTGAATTAGCAATAGGTAACATGGAAATGGTGTGGAAGGTATCAATTGAGTTTGTTCAGATTAAGCGATTAAGCTGATGAAAAGTTGTGGTGACATAATGGGTGTATTTGAACCTTGGAAAGTGATAAGGATTCCATTATGGTAAAACTGCATTGAGGGGATGGTGAAATCAGATAAGAATGGCCCTAATGTTTGGACCCATTGTGCGCCTAAGACGACATCAGCGCCTTCGATGGGTAGCAGGTAGAATGGAATATGGAAGAGGTGTTGTATCAGTAATGGAACGCCAGGACAAAAACCAAAATTGTGGATTTGTTCACCGTTTCCGACCATAATAGAAAAGGAATCAATTGGGTGTTTGGGCAGGTGGAGGAATTGAGCAATTTTGGGTTGGATTGTGTTATGTGAGATTCTTGTATCTACCAGAACTGAGACACAATGTCCGTTTGTGGTTGCGTCGAAACATAGTGTGCGTGGTGAGTGGTTGCCGGTGAGAGCGTGTAATGAGAGATGGAAGTTTTCTGGTGCTGTGGGTACGGATTCAGCAAGGTCAGCTTTTTCGAGTGATTCATTGGGTAAGGGGGTCGTGGATTCAGTCAGGAAGAAAATATCTTCTTCAGTTGTGTGTGTGTGGGAGATGGTGGTGGGTCTGTTTCATCAGATAGTAAAAGAAGGAATGAACAGGTTTTGCATTTGTGACCCCGAACTCTCATCACAATTAAAACATAACCCTTTTTTTTATGGCGGATTTGCATTTCAGCTGGTGAGAGGCGGCGAACAGGCATAGTTAATTTCGGGTTTGGTGGTGCAGGTAGGGCTAAGCGTGTTGGTGGGTTTGGTAATAATGGTGTGTTTGTGGTAGGTGGTGTGTGTGTAGTTTGGAAAGTTTTTGGTAGTAAGGCTAGTTATGGGAAGTGGAAGGGTTGGGCCTAGTGGCTAGTAATTTGGACTCAATGAGCTTAGCAAGCCCAATCGCTTGAGAAATGGTTGTGGGATGATGCAGTGCTATCTCATTTTTTATGTCCTAGCGAAGACCAGAGACAAACAATCAAAGATGGCAGTGGAAGGTAGACCAAAAACACTGTTGCTAATTCTTTCAAATTCTTTTTGATACTCAACTACTGTAGTTGTTTGGGTTAAATTGAAAAGGGCTTGTTGGTGGTTGGTGTATGATGAAGGAGCAAAATGGATTTCTAGATCTCGTATGAAAGAGGCCCAAGTTGTAATCATGCCGTTGTTACATGACCATCAGAACCATGCAAGCGCATCTCCAGTCATGTAGGTTGAGAGGTATTGGAGTCTTGTTGCTGGTGAAATGTTGTAGTGGGTGAAAAATTGTTCGGCTTGGAATAGCCAATCAAGGGGGGTTTGTACCATCGAAGGCAGGGAGTGTGAGTTTCGGTGGTTCAAACGGTGGTATAGGTCGTGGTGGTGGTGGTGTGTTTGTTATTGGTGACTGTATTGCAGCGATAGTTGCAGTTGGTATTGTAATTCCTGGATCTGGGTTTGAATGAGGTTGAAGGTTTGAAGGTATGTGTTATGGCTTTCATCTTGGTTAGCACGGAATTCTTGGAAAGCGGTGGTAAGGGCGTTGATGGCTTCTTGGATTAGGCAGGGTTATAGGCGTTCTTGGCAAGGAGGCATGATGGCGGTGAAGGTTGAGTTACAGAACACGAGAGCACCAATGTTAGGAACAGAGAAAAGATAAATTGAATTCCCAAAATGTGAGAAGCCTAAAAGAGAGAGAAGAGATAATGATTGGAGCAATTTAATTCTTATCTTTATTTTTGCACCTTTGTCTCATACATATAGGAGAAATATAGTATGCTGCCTAACGACATAATTCAGATGGCATCAATCTAAGATGTCTTGATCCTTAATTATGGGAAGCTACAACAATTACAAAATTGGCATATTAAGAAACAAACAAAAAAGAGAATTCTAGATGGTAGTATAGTCTGTCATCCACACTGGCTTCTTGTTGGGCCTTTTGTCCTGCTTCCTAGTGTTGAAAATTGTTGTTCACACATTTGATAGGGCTGAAAAACACAAGTAAATTACTCAAATGGCCCTCGGCAGTTAACTGCCAAAATTTATTGGAACCGGCTGCAGTTAACTACTGAGGAAAACCTCGGCAGTTAACTGCCGAGGCGTGCTGAACATAAACAGAAACAAAAACTCAATTTTCATTTTAGTTTCAAACACCAAAACATCTTCAATTCCATCAATTCCTTCAATTCGTTTTTTGAGCAAAATCAAGTGAATCATCTCCATTTAATCACAAGTAAGTAACTTGACTCATTTTTAATCATAATGTTAGTTTGTGTAGGTTTAATTTTAAAAAAATTAGAGTAGTTTGCATGTGGTTAGGGTTGATTTTGAAATTGACAATTTGATGATTGCACGTGTTGTTAAGATGTTATAGATGAATATAGTTGTTGTAATTGATGTTTGTATGATGTTAGAGTATAATGTGGTTTTAAATGGTGGCAAAAGAACACATTTTGATTATGTTTGATACTTTGCACACAAAGTCTTTGATAAAATGCCTCAATGACAATTTTATTGATTATTTAGTTAGTTTAGGTTATGAGAATTATATTGAATGATGTTTATGTTATGATGGAAATGATGCACACAAATTATATTGAAATGATGATTATATTGAATGGTTTTAGGTTTAGTTATGTTTATTGAAATGTGAATGTTTATGTTTATGTTGAAATCATGATTATAATGATTATATTGAATGTTTATGTTTATATTTAAATGTGAAGGTTGTATTGAAATGTTAAGGTTTATGTTTAGTTTTGGTTTAATGTGTTTGATTAGGTTATGAAAATGATGTTAACTTTTTAATTTTTTTTGTAGACATGTCGGATTAGGGGCAACCCATTGATCCATCTAAGATGATTGGTGGTAGGCGTGCTATGACACAAAGTCACCGGAAGGAGAGGCAAAGCAGGCACATCCCAAAGAGGGGAAGACGTAAAGGGAGGTCAGTGTTGGTGTAAGCCCTAGAGGCCAATAGTTTATGTTGAACTTATCTTATGTATCATGACTTTTATTATTGAATAAATATATGACAATCTTTATTATATTTATAGTAATGTTAATAAAGTCCTTAGAA
>Ga0228710_1009018_pt1 | contig 14046 bp, 14 predicted proteins | sample MedpolnodulmetaG_FD_177995 | JGI IMG/M metagenome (GOLD analysis project Ga0228710, IMG submission 177995) | Root nodule microbial communities from Medicago polymorpha collected in Santa Monica, California, United States - pink nodules | ecosystem: Host-associated > Plants > Roots > Nodule...
ATCTTTCTTGCAAATCTTTATATATGTAACTTGTTAGTAAATGGAGTGTTACTTTCTGACTCTCTTCGTTATGGGTTCGAGGATAGTCAAGAGATATGTAACATATGTAAATAAGCAGTAAGGTTTTAGTTTGATGAGACAATAATGTTTTCAATTGAGGCGTAACCTTTTTTTCTTTAGATATGCTATGCTTTGTTCAAGATCGACTAATTATTTGTTCAAGATTAGCTATGCTTACTTCAGATAAATAGTTGTAGCTTTCTGTTTGAGTCTCAGACTGGCCGATTATGTCTCTTGACAGCCTTCAATCATTGCTCTTATTCCTATCTTCCAAGACATACTCACCATCCTCAACAGATAACAAAGGAGTCAGAGTATTATCTTTTGGAGGTAAACTTGGAGCATCAGAATCAACATCTTTATCACCCATCAAACCATCTTCAACAGAATTTTCATAGGACATAGATTTCAAATGTTCAGGAATTGAACCAAAAGGAATAGTTAAACTCAAAGCGTTTATATTGAAATAAGTCTCCTTAATACCTAAATTGTGGACAAATTACTAATTTGTAAGGGGAATGTCACATGTGAATGAATTTCCAAACATGGTGAATTAGATGAAAGTAGTCTTCAAGTTGACTCAAGAATTTCAATAGAGAGAAAATTACCACGGAAATCAAGTGAATTAAATTTTTTGCAGCCTCCAGCATCTTAGTAAAGTTAGCTAGTCTGAATCTTGACAAATTGCATATTCGAAAATTACTTCACATACAAAACTTTCTTTAAAAGATAATCTTCTGTTTTTGAAACCTATCCAGGGGACAAAGAATTAACATAGGAAAATTATACAACTCAAGTCTTGAAGAAATATGAAAATTCACAGTGTATGTGAAGTAACCTCAATTCTAAGCACCTCAAAGTCTATGTCATAATTATCGTTGAGTTTCTGCAAAATAATTATAACCTCAATTAGATCAAAGCACTTACTTCATAGTCTATGTCAGAACTGTCGTTGAGTTTCTGCAAAATAATAACCTCAATTAGATCAAAATACTTCATATGTAATCCTAATTAGAAATCAGATCTAAACTATACCTTTTTTAGCCAAGACAACACATTAGTTTCTTATAATATACCTAGATTTTGGTTGTGCTACATCAATGCCATAGGATAAAAGCATCTGAAGGCAGAACAAAATAAAAAATGAGGTAAAACCTTGTTACCTTGGCCATACAGGAGCGATTTAGGAGTGAATTGTTGCTTTTAGGGGTAATACAGTAATATTAAGCATTAGGGTTAGGTTAAATTTAGGGCAACAATTAGCGTCCAGGTTAACTTTAATAAATAAGAGAAAAAATAGGAGTGATTTGTTTTATTCAAAAAAATAGGAGGGATTTGTTTTGTTCAAAAGAATAGGAGCGATTTAGGAGTAAATTGTTGCTTTTAGGGGTAATACAGTAATATTAAGCATTAGGGTTAGGTTAAATTTATGGCAACAATTAGCGTCCGGGTTAACTTTAATAAATAAGATAAAAAATAGGAGTGATTTGTTTTATTCAAAAAAATAGGAGGGATTTGTTTTGTTCAAAAGAATAGGAGCGATTTAGGAGTGAATTGTTGCAGGTTAAATGTAAGGCAACATTTTGCGTTCGGGTTAACATTAATGAATAAGAGATAAGAGATTTCAGAAGTATTTGAAAATAACATTTTGATTAAATTAAATAGGGGTAATACAGTAAAATTAATCATTGAAGTTAGGTTAAATCTAGGGCAAACATTTGCTTCCGGGTTAACTTTAATAAATACAGTATAATTAATCATTGAAGTTAGGTTAAATCTAGGACAACATTTTGCGTTCGGATTAACTTTAAGGAATAAGAGATAAGAGATTTCAGAAGTATTTGAAAATAACATTTTGATTAAATTAAATAGGGTTAATTAAATAGGGGTAATACAGTAAAATTAATCATTGGAGTTAGGTTAAATCTAGGGCAAACATTTGCTTCCGGGTTAACTTTAACAAATAAGAGATATTATGTGTTTTTAATTTTTAATTATTAATATTATAATAATAATATTTAATTTCCAAAACCCTTTTTTTTAATGGTAAAATAGATATTATAATAATAATTATTAATATTATAATAATAATATTTTGTTATTGCAGTATACAACTTTTTGTTTTCTATACAAATTTGGTTCTATTCACACATTTTTGGAAAATTAAAGGAACCCCAACAGAAAATGAAAATTAAAGAAGAGCCTTTAATAAGGGAAATTTGTTTGATTTTATGCATTAATCCTTAAATCTAATCTGATTTACATGAGAATATAGACCATAAATTAAGAGAACCCCAAGGATTAACTGTGATATGATGATAGATAAATCCTGTGTGAACAAATTCAATTGATTAGTTTCCATTAATTTAATCATGATAAAAAAATTGGCTTTTAGAGTGAAGAGGAAAACACAATGAAGCTTACTTGAGAGAGGTGACTAGAAGCAGCAGAGTGTGGAAGTGATTGATGTAATGAGTCCTGTAACTGTATACAACAAAGGCAAAGGAAGATGAAATTAACACTTATACAAAACGACACACGCGATTCCATTCAATCAATTCGATTTTATCAAATTATTACTAATAGCTACGCGTCATTATCAACTCTTGGGTAGAAATGCTTCACAATGCAAGTGTTGCATTTTACCAGTACTGAATTACTGATCATGGTTCATATCGAATGAGACTGCATCTATTCAACTTTGCATGCCATGAAATTTTAGATATAGGCTATGCGAAGAAAAAAAAATCTATAAAGTTCTCAAGCTTTGAGACTAATACTTTTGAATCTTTGAAGCACAATTCAGGCTGCCGCACTATGTATATTTGATCACCAACTGCATTTTCTTTGTAACTATCTTGATTTCGATGCCATGTCCATAATGCATATGTAGAATTCACAACCTGCAACAATATAAGAAAATGATTTTTTCAATTAAAGGAAGGATTAAAATGACTAGATGTGTTTTAGGCTGGTCCATCCTGGCTGGCCGCGTTGTGTTTTTGGTTGGTCTCGGACACCAAATTAGTGGCCAAATGAAACTATGGGCCGACTTGTTTTTTGTTTTGTTTTGGTCTGCTAGGTTAGGACAGATCAGGATGGTTTAACAGCTCTAGCCACCGATGTCCCTGACTTCGTGAATGCATGGATCGTTGACTGCAGCGAATCCAAATCCTGTATAGTGGCTACAGAAGTAATAAATAGGAAAATTGAAGCTTCGAAAGTTAATGTCATTACCTCAAGTATTCCATGTCCAAAACTACTTTCTCGAAATGCACTCCACTCAGGTTGTTTGTTCCAACAGAAGTTACCTTTAGCAGGACCGAAGGTAAAATTTGAATGGCAAACACCTCCAAATTCTGGTATGTTATCTCCAGGTGAAGGACACTTTCCAGGTTCATCTGCATGATCAACATCTACTTTCTCAATATTTCCGCCATCTCCAACTGTTATGTAAATAGGTCCACAAGGATCCAATGTGTAATTGTAAACTCTATTCATCCTCTCATAAGCATGAACCTGCAATATGCAATATGTGCAACATGTGTCACTTTTTAATAGAAAAACAAACAATAGGAGAAAACTACTCGTGATCAACGTTCTACTCGTGAGCGACAAACATGTCAAAATCAATGATAAAAAATAACATCAACAGATAGAGTAAATCTAACTTACATGACCATTGAAAATAATGTCAACTCTGTATTGATAGAGAAGTGCTTCCATTTCCAATCTCATGCATTCAAATTCTTGATAGTGTGAAGCATAGCTGTTATACCAAGGAGGGTGCATTGTTGCAACTAACCAAGGGGTTACACTACGGTCTACACTTTGCAGATCTTTTTTTAACCAAGCAAATTGTGCACCTAGGTTGAAAATCCAGTGAAACACATTAAGTTTCAATATCTAAAATTATACATACCGACTAGTTCACATAACATAAATTACAATGTGACCCTTGTTTCGATAAACAACTTAATCAAGCATTTATCATATAAATGTTTATGTTGAAGTTATTTCTCAAACTAAAGATGAAACAAAGTCAAATTGTTTTCATATAAGTTTTTCTCAGGAGCTATTCTTGAGAGCGTATATATGACCATGTATAAGTTGTTTTCATAAAATCTCTCAAACAGTTCCACAAGCACTTATGTCAGTAGATAAGTTCAAATAAGACAATTCAAACATTCTTTGTACCATTTATTACATACTTACCGGTTCTGTTGTAATCAACATATGCTCCCAACATGATAAAGTGTATGCCACCAGTATCAAAAGAGTAGTAGAAGTTACTTTTAGAGCCACTTTCTTCAGCAGGAACTGAAAATCTTGTCAAGTATGATTTGAATGTGATCCCATCAGCTTGTGGTTCAATCTCATGGTTCCCTTCAATAACCATCATTGGAATTTTTGAGGTCAAAGGCTGCATAAACCTGATAATAAAAAATCGAATGAGTGAATCATACCAACTATCTTTAAGAGATATTCTGCTCGCATAAGCACTTGTAAAACTATTTAAGAGAGTTAGGAAACTGTTTTTCAGCTTATTTTCATAAGTTCTCTAGGAGCTTATGAAAACAATTTGACTTAATTTTATCTTTTATCATAGAATAAATTATACATGACCACTTTTGCAGATGCTATACGCATTTAACTAAGTTGTTTATCGAAAAAAAAACCTAAACGTAGGTTACCTTCCCCACCCATCCCAACGAGGTTGATAGGTCTCTCTGATCGGTGCATCTGGAAATGCACACGAAAAACATGAAGCTCCTTTTCCACCGGTTGTAATATACTGATTTGCATATGTTAAATCACCAATCATCAGAATCATTGAAGGATCATTGTAACTCAGATGATCAACCGTTGTTGAAGAATTACTTGTGAGGCCTAAATCTCCAATAACTGCAATTCTAGCAGGATAATTCTTTGGACTAGGTTTTGCAAAAGTTTCAAAAGAATTTTCTTCGCTCATGGCTGGAATAGAACTATCACCGCATTTGTAGTAATATCTAGTTCCAGGTTCAAGACCTACACAAGGAAAGAAATGTCTCAAACTTTCTACAAATAAAAAACAATTGCAACATTTATTTTTTCTGCATTTTACATAATTTTGTAGTCATATGATACTACCATTAGGATATTCAAAACTTGTAAACTAAGCTACATTGCACCTTGTTATAGAGCTGAAACAAGATATTAGGTACACAACTAACATAGGTTCTATAAAATCAACCAATGACATACTCCCTCGGAACTCAACTATAACCAAAACTAATTATTTGCGTGCTTATTAAGGGTGATAGTTAAATGCATTTAATTTTCTTGATACAATATCTTATAAAACGCTATCGGCCACTTGTGTCACACTCCAGATGTACAATCAGCTTGGACGTGAGGGTCTAATGTGTTAAAGAGTCCGATGAGATATGATCCAAAAATATACCAAGTAAATTTTATACAACAAAATTTTATTCAATTCAGTGGATCAATGATCAATACTTCCTACTAAGGACCAGAAACTATCAGCAGAAGCTTAAAACCAAAAGTAACTCAAAAAACATACCTTCAAGTTTGACATGATGAATAATACCAGAGGTGTAATTCAAGAGCCCTTCAAAGGGATACAATTGAGAGTAAACAAGTGAATCACCTTTCCCTACATTTGTGTATTTTCCACTCTCTTTTCCATACCACACCTCACTTCCAATAGATGCAGGATCAAGTGGGGTCACATTTAGACCTATCTGTGATTTCCCTTATCCAAACAAACCAATTAATATTTTAATGCTTTAGAACTTAGAATACAAATAAACACAAAAAATACAATATTTTTATTGAACTTTTCAAGGATTTTTTATTAGATCCTTAAACTAAAAAAGTTGGTGATTAAACTTTTTCATGTGGAAAAAGAATTGAGGAGAAAAAGTAGTCATTACCAGTGATCCAAGAAATCCACATAGAAGTTGGTGAAGAAATAGCGAGAGCAATCTGTTCAGGAAAATTTAAAGTGACATTCATTTTGAGCCTTGGATGAGTCATAGGCAAGTCATCACTGCCCCTTCGCAGTGATGAATCAAACCGACGAGTCACCGGTTTAAACGGGCCATCAAGAGTGGTTGGAATGTGTCTCTTACTCATCACCATGTTGTTGATATTTGTGATCATCACCAAAATTATTGGCAATGATATGCAAAAATTGCATATTTTCATTGTGATCCTCAAATGATACAAACTGAATCAAAATGAACGAAATGTCTTCAGATTTTCTTTGAGGATGTTGGAGATAAGATAAGATGTACTATAGACTCTCTTTTTTGACTTAAAGATGTGCTATAAACGTGAACTTGAAGCAACCATGTTGCTGTTGGATTGACATGTGTACTAAGGTTACATAGACATTTATGTTGTAACTTGGAATATGCCGCATCTTCTTCTTTTTGTTATTTTTTGGTAACATATTTTTAATAAGTTTCAAAAATAAATTGCAAACAAAGTACTATGAGTCATGGGGATTTTGATGTTCTTCACAAATGATTCTGTAGAATATACTGTCTTTTTCAATGGTTATATCTTATTTTTTAATTGCATTCAATGCATTGTGATTTTCATTTATGAAATTTAAAGGTAAATATTTACATTCTTATTTGGTTTATAAATGTCATTACAGATCCACAAAAATAAAAAAAACTTATTATAGAAATAATTTTTTGTCAAAGTATATACCATTTCTATACTTTTGATTTTTTTTTTGTTTATGTTAAATATACAATAGTCACATAGTGAATCATCTTTCTATTACAACTACCATTGAGGAATTGCCAGTTTACTGTATAATATAACCACAAGTTTGGTTGAGACAGATTTACAACTGATTAAAAAGGATAATCAAATAAAGCTGCAATTTATACAAGTACAAATATTTTCTTGAGTCCTAAACTATATCACATGAAAAGCTAAATAAATATATTAACCAATCATATTCAATCAATGGATGAAAAATATGCAAAGGTAAATGAGTATTACATGGTTCATCTTCACAATAAGAACTATTTGGACAGTTGAGGGTTCACAATTTTGTCTCAATAAAATAAGTAGATGAGACGGCCAAGCCTTCAACATCATACGTGCGAACCAGTCTTTGCCTCTTGTCAGGTGTCTCTAACCAACAGAACTCCAAATGGAAAGATTTTGACTGTGCCACACTTTTTGCAACATCACAAGGACATCCCATGTACATGCCACCAGGTAATAGTATCATCTGATAACCTCCATCAAATGTGACTAAATTGTCTGATATTGCGCCAGTCCAATGAACATTGGTTGTAACATTTGCCCCATCAGATGTAGAAGTAACATCCTGATATCCAACAGCAGAAAGAAATCAACAACAAAATTGAGAATGTGGTTTTTATCTTCTTGTCCAGAATATATGAAGCTAAATGGAAAGGGCTTTTGCTTGGACATGTATAAAAATAAATACTTGTTTATTAATCTAATCAGGTATACCAACAGACTGCAAAAGGAGGGGGCAAGTGAGTGGAGAGAGGATTGTACATCACTGAAACTCAATAATGAAGATACTATATGGCCTATGGGTACCCATGGGTACGGATATCATGATACCTGTCCCCGCCCCGTTGGATAAATATGATACCCGTGCCCGCCCCATACCCTCGTGGGTACCCACTATACGAGTACCTGTGGGTATTGAGGTATCCATGGGTACCCATGAATTTTTGAATTTATTTATTTTTTGGTACAGATAATAACTTTTTTAATTACCAAAAAACTTCAACTTTTAAACATCCATACATCATCCATTCAAAATTTCATAAATCATACATAATCCATAGAAAATTCATGATTCTTACATAATCCATATGATATGTTATCAATGAAGAATCTTAGGTGGATGGTAAAATTTGCTTCAATAAGGTAACAACTTTAAGTAATAAGATAAGATGTATAAGGATATTTTAGTAATTTATTTAATTTATTATCGGGTATGGGTACCCGTGGGTATGAGTACAATCAAAACCGTGTCCGTATCCATATAATAATGGGTAGTCAAATACCCGTTTATTATACCCGTGGATACCCGTTTAACTACCCGCCCCATGCCCGTGATGGATTTTACCCACGGGTACCCGTGGACATGGGTATTTTTGCCACCCCTAGGCCCACATAGTACTAGAACAACTAACAAAGCAAGAGTGCATTAAAAACTTAAGGTTCAAATGCATCTCTAGTTCCCCTATTTTTTCATTGATTCACGATTTTAGCGCCTTCATTTCTAAATCCGAAAACATAGTCCCCCTTTTTAAAAAAAAAAATAAGAAATATTTCCACCACTGAATTTGAGGTTTAAATTTGCTGATATGTGAAGTTGGATAATGAGCTTAACACCTAAAAAAAAGAAGTTGAATAATGAGCTACCAAGTCACAGAGTGATGTGTTGTAAAGCACAAACAAAGTAAACAAGGTGCATAAATAAAGCATTACATGATCAATAAAATTTTGGATCATTCAATCTATAAGAATTCTATTGAGCTGCAATTTCAGTAAAATACCTGAATAAGTAGGCCATTGTCATCCATCTCATGTAACACAACTGTATCGGCTTCAGAAATCGTAGACCCATAGACACCACTTCGGTTTGTAACGGAACGACCTTTCCATTTACCAAGAAATGGTGTAATCCTATTCTCTGTGTCCTGACATGAATTAAAAATGAATGACAAAGAGAAAATGTCATGAGAAACTAAACAAAAACTTAGTAGAACTTAAAACATAAAATCCTTCATAAATAAATAACTAAATATGGACTATTTTGAGCGCGCCCGTGTGTGTGTGTGTGAAAATCGGTAGTAGGAACAAACACACAGTACACACACACAAAAGCTTCACATATATTACTGTACTCACCCCAGCACTGTCAAGTAGAGGAGGAGACCCCTCACTTCGTTCCTCTAGGAAGATGATAAGCATATCAACAGTGCCTTTTGGCTCCAAAATGTGAAAGGCTCTTGCTCGCATATCTCTCTGCAAAGAGTACAGGCAATTCTCACAAACAAGAGAAGGTCGGCGAGAGGGAAGTTTGAGATTTCTGCACCATAAGAAATTGTGAAAATAAGTCTAAGGAAGGTATAAAATATAATATGTGCGCGCCTTTTATTTAGGAGGTGGTGCAAACATGCCAAACCACTTAACAACAATAAACCCCTTAGTCCAAAATGAAGAGGTTTCTCAGTCCTATCCTGTCAACCAAACGAGTCTTACATGTCATAAAATAGTTATCTATCTATTTGCTTGAGAGCAACAATAGCTTAGTCAATTTCTTGCAAAAGAAGTTGTTAACATCACACATGTTGTTGCAATGCTCCGATAAAAAAAAACATTAGCATGTTGTGTCTACAATGGCTATAACTATAAGAACAGGTAAATCACACCCTGTAACTGTTTCCACCCACTGCAGCTTTGGTTTTGTTTACTTATGCATATTAAATGTTTGTAGAACATTACTTGTTACACTTCACCTATATAAAAATCAATCAAATGGTGCTAATTGAACTCTTTTCGGGAACGAATCACTTACCTAGGCGATTCTTCACCAATGTCATCTTCTCCAAGGACCCCTTGTCGTAATACAGTTTCCAACATACCAGCAGTTTGATACCTCAATGCAAATGCTTTCTCGGATGGGAAAAAGCCTATCTGCAAACTAAGTGTAATGGATATTTGAAAGAAGCATTGGAATCACAAAGAAAGAACCAAGAAATCAAAAAAAAAAAATATATATATATATATATGGTTTACACTACAACTTTCCAGTAACAGAATAAAATCTCACTTGTTGGTACTTGTCAACAGTAAACATATTGGTTTCTTTAATTTTGTACTCTGCCCATTCCGCATCATCGTCATCTCCAGAAACTGAAGTGTTTGATGAAGGTTGTTTAATGTACAGCCTGCAGGGAACAACATCTGTACAATTTACAACTTTTTTTCTATATGAAAACTACATAAAGTAAAATAAGATGCCAAAAATAGTACGTCAAATAACCTTTTAAGCAAATTTCTCAGATTCCAATGACTTGATATATAGTTAGAATATAGGTTCATACATTCGGTCCATTCTGCTTGAATACTGATTCTCTGTAGTCCAGAAAGCATGCAATCAACGCAGTCACGAGCATGGAACCGTTGGATGGAAATTAGACAACTTACATTTGAACAACGTGTTGTAAATATGTTTTGGCATAGTATAGTATAGAAATGTGAGCCATCTGATCTCCAAGCAAAAGTTTCAATCTCGTGATTGGGTTAATTGCATGTTTTCCAAACCATATGCAGTCTGAATGCTTATAAAGGATCACATCATTCACAACTATCTTAAAGATTCAAGGAACTGACAAAGTTTCATATACATCTGGTTTGTTACTTGTTATGATTTGTTCTGCTTATAAATGTTTCAGTAATAATAAAAATATCACCTTTTTCAACAAATATTTATAAAAAAAGTAACATGATTTCTTTATTTCCTCTTCCTTTTTGCATTTTTTTTTCTTCTAATAAACTAAAACCAACATAGGATATCGATGATTCCCCGTAATTGGGATACCCTGCAATTACATAGTCAGTGCATTAATGATTCTTGGATCAAAATCAGATAGTTCACAACCAATGTAGATGATGTTTCATTTTTTATTTCAAAATTTAGAGCTTAGAATCTGGACTACCCGATATTGATCCAGCTACCGATGGGATGACTACGTGAAAGTAAAGACTCGCAACTGCGGGGAATCCATATACTACAATTACAATTGTAAGGTTTTGGGTCTCCATTACTCAATTGTGGTCACACCAACCATACTTATATGTAACTTTATTCAATATTAACCCTTGTGTTTCACTACACTAAAAAGTTTAACATTTCTAAGGAATCAGAGGCTAAGAATAGTTTATAAACGCAACTATTCTCAACCCACTAAAGCACCTCTTAAGACAAAACCGTGATAGTTCACACAAGACCAATGCAGATAATAGAACATTATAGGAAAACGGTGCAGCATATTTAGGGGTCGGAACAGATTGTGATTGACACAATAACAATTAAAACCTTGGTGTCTACAGTTGAGTCAACAAAGTTTCAAACACATGCCAAGGCCTAAGAGTGGTTTATAAACATGACTCTCATCAACCCACATGGGATCCAGATTCACTACCTATAAGGCGGGAAAGGTATCGTGACTTTGTCTCTATCTCTCTCTTATATTGTTCTCGTTTTCATCTTATCTACTACTGCTACAACAACAACAACAACCAAGCCTTATCCTGCTAAGTAGGGCTGGCTACATGGATCAAATTACACCGTAATGTTCCATCATAAACCATTTCGGTCCAAGTCATTAATCTCTAAATCTCTCTTAATTGTTTTCTTATAGTTTTTTTAGTTTTTCCTCTTTCTCTAGTGATTTCACTGTCTTTCATCTGATCTATTCTCCTTACTACGCAAATCACATGTCTTCTCTCTGCATGTCCAAACCACCTGGTCTAGTTTTCACCATCTTTTCTACTATAGGTGCTACTCGAACTGTCTAATATTGTAAAATTTCTAATCTTATCATACTTGGCCTTAGACTCTTACCACGCATCGAATGCAACATCATCTCTGTTATGCTTAATTTATTGAGTACACACATATCAATAACAAAATAAGATAATCAATTTATTGCATCTTATTACTTACGATTGAATGAGACTCATGAGTTCATCTTCCCCATAAGAGCTAACAGAAAGCTTAGTACTCACTCGTTGCAACAGATTCCCACCAGCATCAAATTGCTACAAAAAAAAAAGTTAATTGAAATTTAAACCTCCCCACAACTCAATAAATCTATGAAACATTGACAAAGACACAAACGTTGACACCGATAATAATTTAAAGAGTTTAATTACTATATTCCGAGACAATATACAATTAATTTACACATGCATCAATGATATGTTGTCATGTCAATTAATAAAGAATTTAGTCGTGGTGGGTTGACAATAAAAAACAATTTTGTACATACAACCGATCAATTAATGTTTTTAATTTTTGTGGCAATTTAGAATGTTTTCATCTATTTTGTGTGCAAAGTTGTTTTTAACTGTCAACCAACCACCATTAAACTCATTGATAAATATGATCACTCATGTGTTTTCATATTCATTAATTAACGCGGCAACACATTTCTACATAACCACATGTGTCTGTGTCATGTTGGTGTCGGATAGTATGAGGAACTATCATCTTATATCAGAAGTGAAAAAGAAAATTGAAATAAAAAATTGAAAAAGAAAATTGAAATGGTTGAAGTAATTACATAGAAAGACCCGTTCCATTTTCCGATGTTGAGGTTGATGAAGCTACGTAGATTTTCAATGCTCATAGCAGTTTCATCGAGTGATGTTGAAGAGAAAGATGAAAAAGAAGAAGCTGAACATTTGATTGTAGGGATAGTGTTTGAATTTGATGATGGGTTGAATGAGAAGAATTTGTTGTTGGTAATGTTGAAATTGGAGAGTTTTGGAAGTGATGAAGGAAGTGAAACAGAGCAATGAAGTGAAGAAGCCATTGTCACAACACAACTGTTGCAACTGTTCTACCTTATCTACTACAGAAGTGTTTAAGATGAAAAATGTGAATTTAATTTATTCGAAAATGTTAACAAATGTCCCGGATACAAGGACCTTAAATAGTAATGTTTTATGAATGTTGGTGTTATTAGTGCATTGAAAATTGAAAAAGTTTGAGTTTTTTAAAGAATAATTACTTGATTTAGTATGCTTAAAGAGTGTCCGGGGCACTCTTTAACAAGACCATAATTTATTTACTCCTTTAAATATCATAAATAATAATTAAATGTTTGAAGAAAATGTATTTTATTATAATTCAAATAATAGAAATAATAAAGTCCAATAAAAAACATATATTGTAAAATTTATTTGATTGCTTAAAATATATTTATTTCTTTAAAAATAATATTTTTTTTAATAAAATCAGGAATAAATAAATATGGTGAGTTAAATAATGTTGTATTTAAATTCGAGGAATATCATCATCGTGAGCTTAGCTCGGTTGGTAAAGACAATACATAATATATGTAAGGTCTGAGGTTCGAATCCCGACCACCACCAAAAAAAATTTGAGGATTAATAAAAGAGAGTTGACAAATGAATAAATGATTCTTTTTCCTGAAAGAAGAAAAAAAAAAAATACATATTTTTAGCAACTCATAAATAATAGATTGAAGAGTAAATTTGTTTTTATTGATAGAGAGGGGTTGAATCTCCTTATTTATTAATTTTGATAGGTCTGCAGCAACTTAACCTAATAAATTTCATCTAAAAAAATGCATCGCACCAATTTCATTCATATCCTCTTGCTTTTTTTTATTGACAATATTTTCTACACTTATCCTTATTTATTAATTTTGTTAGGTCTGCAGCAACTTAACCTAATATTTTCCCTCTCATTTGTTTTATTAGGTTAGCAGTAATTTAACCTAACGAAGACAATTTCCTTTGTGTCATTTGCAATGACAATTAACAAAAGTCAAGGGCAGTCGCTTAAACATGTTGGTGTATATATATCAACACCTGTATTTTCTCACGGACAGTTGTATGTTGTTGTTTCAAGAGTTACATCCAAAGAATGACTAAAGATATTGATCACTGATGAAGATGGTGAAGATACCAATGTAACGTCTAACGTCGTATATGAGGAAGTATTTCGCAATGTGTGATGAAACTACATGCCAATGTACTAAAAATTTCATATTTCTTTTACCGAATTATTGATAGGATTACCGGATTTTCTTTTATAATATTTTCAGATTTCATACATTTTATGAAGTGTTTTATTTTGTCTACTATGGATTATCACGTGTTATTTTTTTCACCGTTACCAATTATATATTGCATTTTATGATTCGTATG
>Ga0228710_1009019_pt1 | contig 14046 bp, 7 predicted proteins | sample MedpolnodulmetaG_FD_177995 | JGI IMG/M metagenome (GOLD analysis project Ga0228710, IMG submission 177995) | Root nodule microbial communities from Medicago polymorpha collected in Santa Monica, California, United States - pink nodules | ecosystem: Host-associated > Plants > Roots > Nodule...
AAAGGTTAAAGAAAACAAAACATAAGCATGTGACAGTGGTTGAGAATTTAGAGATTGATACTTACACTTCCAAAACAGATTTAAACTGTTTTTATGGCCCATGTTAGCCTAATTTTTTTAGTATCACATTAATAACTTAACTAAGCAGAAAAATCGTTTTTTTCTTCCTCTTAAAACCTAAATATTGATTGAGTAATGTGAGCTGGTAAAACAACATTCATGCCTTAGCATGAAGGAAATACTGCATTCAAGACTTAGCATGAGGCCGTAACTGCATTCAAGCCATTGCATGATGGCGTGGCTACAACCAAAACAATTGCTTTTCTTTAAGAAAATATAGGACTTGAGAAGAAAATCAAAATCCTAATATGATGACCATATAGGAAATGATGAATATAGGACTACTATTGTATTTCCCTCATTTTTTCTCACCTTTGCAAACCTCTTCTCGTCTTCTATACCAGATACTTAATTATAAAGCATTTCTATGAAGGCTTGCAAAACTAAATTGCAAGTAATTAACAACGTAAAGTTTTCATGGTTCAATCATACATATCAAAGGACCTATGCAATGCATCAAAACATTAGCAAATACTGTACAACAGATAATCTGTTCTCACTCAATTGACAACAATCTTAAGAAACACTGTCATAATGAAAACTAAACCTTTAGGTTGATATAACATTTAACCCCTTATTGGGTAACGAAATAGTTGGATATATTAGAGTCTAATCCACATAAAACCATGCTCTCCAACTTAAATAAAGAAGGATCAAACACATGACTACAAAATATTCAAATAAAAAAATCCACTGAAAGTATAGAGTACATGAAATAAAATAGGAACAATAATATAGTGCAATGTGGGTAAATAATTAAAACTTAAACATGTTATCTAGCTAGTAGAAATTTTCCTCTTGGAAGAAAATGTTATTGTTATAGGGCATCCACACTTCAAAGACTCTCTTGATTCCAATATCTGGAGAAAACTTCTACATTTCAAATTCATCGAGCTTTTGTATCTTTCACTACGCCTTTCTGCAAAACCCAACATCTATCTCTAACTTCTATTCTTGTGTGCTCTTGATTCTGGTTTCAACTGAAAAAGTAACACATATTAAGAATATAAACTTGTATTGACTATTAACTTCCCTGAAAATTCGGATTATGGCCTTAAATGAACTTAAACAAGTAGGCCATTTTCATTTTACAAGACTGGCACGACAACAACAAAAATGGAAGCCAATCCTTATATCAACATCTTTAAACCCTTAGAGGAAATATGTTGCACACCAAACAGAAAATAGTGAGAGAGTATTCCATCAAACCAGGAACCACAAGAGAGCTGAATAAAATAAAACAAAACTGCTTACAATTCTGTCACAAATGAGACAGTAAACATAATTATAAAAAGCAGAAAAATTCAGAAGCTATTGTAAGTAGAAAAACAAATTGTATTTGTATACTAATGTGATTTTGGATGATCTTTGTTAAGGATTGGATTCCATGTATTAAATTATAACCAATTAGAGAGATTGATGGAAACAAAAAGACAAGACTAGGAGGCAAAACACCAAACGGAAAAAAAATCAATTTAAAAAGTTGAAAGTACATTTCACCTTAATCATTAATTCATTATATGATGTTAATCACTGCTGATGGTGAGTTTTGAAGCAAAAAAACCAGTACTCCATCAAGTATAGATGTACGTTGTCCCACCAATGCCATGTATAATAAATGTCCATCCGTTTTTACGGTCAATGACTCCACGTTACACAAGGTAGTGAGTTTAACCTTGAATAAATTAGGAACTAGGCGAGAACCTATGCAATGAAGGATGATAGCGAATTAGGATCAATATTCATATATTTTTTACAAAATTTAGAAAAAAGGAAGAAACTCAAGAAAGCATTTTAAAATCAGAAGTAAAAATGTAGCCTCAAAACCTGAAGAGTACTATAAGAGATCGTCAATGATGTCATATTAGCAAACTCTAGAAGCCAGTTGAGTAGGACCAAAGAGTCCTTTTCAGTCTTGCCACTGGAGACCATGTTTGCATCAATGTATAAGTGTTTAACACAAGAAAGATGGCTCCCATACAGTTTTCGATTTGGACTACCAGTAAATGCAAAGTTACAAAGACTCGGAGCAGATAATTTGTAACTAAGATAATAACTATAACAATATATAGTTAAATTGACAAGTGTGAAACTTGATATACAAAGAACTTGTGCATTCGTAACTTTACAATAGTGAATGCTCAAAGTATTCAGCTTGTTAAAGGTCGAGAAGGGCTCCACAGAACCATCATCTCCAAGGGCAAAGTAGAAGGATTTTAGAGTCAAACAGGTTAATGCAGGAAAATTCAGAAATTCTTGAAACAATGTTTGACTATATGGGGAAACAGAAAGGGGAAGAAATGTTAAAGCTTGGCATGAAAATTAGCAAGGTGGAAATTGTTGAATATCGCAACTGAAAGAGATTAGTAATCTCTCGACATTATGTGAAGCAGCGTAATTTACAATAGGCTCCACCAATTCCTGATCACAGGTAAACTTGAGAGTGTAGAGTGAAGTTGAATCATTACGAAGAGATAAAATTCGATACACAAATTTGGAGTGACCCTTGAAAGACTTGAGAGGGCCACTTAATCTAAGGGTTGAAAGACGTTTCCAGAGATTGTTCCATCTCCAAGACAAAACACAAGTTTGAAAAGCATATTTGGTGTTCAAAAAAGAGAGTATGTGAGTAGAACACAATCCGGTAAGGAATTTAACCTACAGGTTGGAAGATGCTTCCAAAGATTCTTCCATCTTACAGACAGTATGCAAGTTTGAACAACCTGTTTGGTGTTCAAAAGGAGAGTATGTACAGAAGAATACAATCAGGTAAATCGCCGAGTCTATCTTCTTTTTCATATCGTCTTCGTGTCTTCATCGTCTCAGAACCTGTAAGTAAGAAGCAAATTTGTAACATGTTTTGTATAGGAAACTAAAAAAGCAAAGTGGGAAATACGTCGGCCTATGATAAACACACCAGAGTGAGTAAGAAACCCTATTCGTTTGATTGTGCGTGAGAATTTGTCGACCAGGACTGCTATATTGCGAAATTTTAATCCCGAAAACATCACGAGCAATGAAAGCTTTAACATCAAAATGTTTGACTCGTTGAACTTGGTGGAAAACATGGAAGGGTGGTGTTAAATAGCCAATTACAATACGCCACCTCACGTTGTGAAAGTATCGGGAAAGAAATTCTCGCTAAATCCAGCATTTTCCTTTGTCGACAACGAATTCACTATGAGCAGTGCAATTTATCAAGAAATATATCACGAAACAGTACCGAAATTAATGTCAACCAATAAAATTCTGCCAGACTCATGGGGTGGTGGGTCATATGTATTATTTTTTTATTTTGATGAAACGGTAATCAAATAAGATTGAAATCCAAGGGATAGTATTGTGCCATGTAATTTTGGAAGAAATCGTGATTTTACATTTCGCTGGACATAGCACTACGCTTTCAAAAACCATTTTAGGGATTGTAAAAAAAACTGGTAAAGATATTGCATAATATATACAGGGGTCTGAATTCAAACCAAACATCCCATTTCTCAAAGTTTAAAATGTTTGAGCTGCAGCCACTAGACTACTTGACCCAAAAAAAAAATCCCTTTTAGGGATCTTTATATTCGGCGAGAAGGACCTTTTTCATGGGACAAATCAAAGTTGGCAGCTTCATGACGAGAGTTGGGCTTCATGATAAATTAGGTCCCAAAACCCGTCTCATGTTGCTAAAAAATAAAAATAAATATTATATATAAAAACGCGCCAGTGGACACTTCTGTCTGCCACTGCACCAAATTATTAGGGTTCATATTTCTTAGAAATTGGAGAGCTATAACAAATTAAAAAAAGTAAGAAATATAGGTATAGTGCTTAAAAAAATATATAGTTATAGATGTATTTTTTTAGGGGAGATAAAATGTATTATAGGTCCCTAAAAAAGGATCCATTATAGGAATAGATTTTCTTTTTTGAGAGGATACATTACTTTTTTTTTTTGTGTAAACCAGATATCTCTGCTCGAAACTGTAGAGATTAATCTCTTGAGCATTCATGCCCAAGGATTGATTTATATGAAAAAAATATCTACTTTGACTGGTGTTTTTTTTTTTTAAGAAAAATATTTAGGTCCAAATTGTAATTGAGATTGGTGATCTATACGAGTTATAATAGAAAACCCTGCTATTCACTACCAAAAAAGAAAATCCTATCTTTATCTATCTAAATGTTAGATAGTCTCCAAGTAGCCTTGATTAACCCTAAACTTTTGCAGGGATTCAAACATGAGACCTAATGGTTTCCTCTCAACATTTTGACCACTAAGCCACTAGCAGTTTTCTTGATTAATTTTGTTTCCATTAATTGATATCGAATATCAAATGCCCTTTTTAACAAACCATTAAATCCCTTTTTCGTTTTTCACTATCACATTATCCAAAATCCACTAATCACCTATTAATTTCTATTAGCACAACCCACACATGATTCTTTCAATTCTTGCAGAAAATTAGTGCTATAGATTAGACTTTTTGGAGACCTAATATAATGTAAAGTTTATTTTTTTTTATTTTTATTTTTTTACAAACGGAGACATAATGTAAAGTTAATAACTTCTAATGTGGATTATATGGGTGTTATCATTATCATTTTGTAAAGGAATATGAACAGGTAATAAGTGAACCTTAATGCATGACTAAATTTTTTGACAAATTGTCTACATTATTTTAAGATAGACACTTATATCATTTCTATAAGTAATATATATATGTCTCATTTCAAGTTAGGGAATATATATGTCTGATTTCATATTCTTTATTTTTTTTGTATGGAATATATATACATCGTATAGTTTGTTAATGAATCGATTTAGTTTTTTAAAACACTATTGTATTTCATTAAATGTTTCTAATAATATAATCAATTTGATACCTATACATGAAACTCTAATAAATCCGTGCATCGCACGGGTTAGAGTCTAGTTATTTAATAATATTTGTGGATGCATCTCAACCCAAGCCCTACCCTTCGCGCACTGTATTTTGCATTAGAGAAGATGGTGTTAGTTTCAAACGCGGATATAATCAGTGACTTGCCAGATTCCATACTTTGTCACATTCTCTCCTTTGTCCCTACTAAACTCGCTGCAACCACAAGCGTCCTCTCAAAGAGATGGAAATCGGTGTGGATCTCGGTCCTTGCCATCAATTTTGAGGACGAAACCTTCAAAGATAGCAACAGCTTTCGCAAATTTGTTTACTCTGCTTTGTTCTCATTGCGAGACAAAAAGGCTTCAATCCATTCTTTTACCCTCAAATTTGGTCGATCTTTCCGTTGTTTCAAGCAATATGAGTTCAATCAAATTTTGAAATATGCGATGGAAAGAGGAGTCGAGAATCTTAACTTCGACATGTCTGGTAAAAACCGTCTTATCACGTTTCCTCCTCGCATTCTCAGTTTTAAGACTCTCCAAGTTCTTAAGTTGTCACACATTCGGATGGAAGATTATAATAATGTGGATTTTCCCCATCTCAAAACTCTTTATTTGGATAGAATTTATATTACATCTCTTGATTATTTAGTGAAGTTTCTGTTTGGTTGTCCTATTCTCGAGGATTTGCATAAAAAAACAATTATTTACGGGCCGTCACTTGTTCCCATGGAAAACTTGAATGCTTTACCTAATTTGGTGAAAGTAAGTATTTGCCATGAAATGGATGCTCTGACGACTTTGGTTTGTAAGGCAAAGATTATGCATGTAGAAAAGGTATGAATATCATGCTCGTAAATAACTGTTTAGAGAAACTATGGTTTCATGCAACTCCTGTTTTCAAAATCTTTGTAGTTTTCACATTGTATTTTTGATCTAAAATGTTTTCTAACTATATCATGATCCTCAAGGTATTTATGATTTTTGAATTGAAGTGAGAATTTTTTATGTAAAGTTAATAGTTTTCATACATATACACATTAATTAAATAATTTCTTAATTGGGAAGCAAAACCCTACTAAAGGGAGCATATGCATTTCTAATATCGTTTCTTATGCAACTCATGTAGATGTCAATCTCTCGGACAAGGCTTACCATGTTTCACAATTTGACCCACATGGAACTTAGTGTTCATGATATGTTTTGCAATAAGAGTTGCACGAGGTTGCTAGGAATACTCCCACATTTTCCCAAACTTGAACATTATATCATTCAGGTTTTGATTTTTAGTATTTGTTTTCTTTTTCAATTTTAATTTCATGGTTTTTAGATTTTTTAAACCAAAACATGACGTGAATTGTTGTTGACAGGATTGTGGGAATGCAGATAATATTTCTTACAATTGTTGGAAGCATCCCATTACTGTTCCAAAATGCATTTCATCACATCTCAAAACATGCTGTATTAGAGGTTATAGAGGCACAAAACATCAGTTCAAATTTGCAAAATATATTATGCAGCATGCTAAAGTACTAGAAACCATGACAATTAAGTTTATGTGCCTTGTAAAGGCTCAAAAGTTACTGGAATTATCTTCATTGACAAGGGGACCTACATCATTTAAACTTCTATTTGTTTGATGATGATATTTACATCATGTTGTTTGAAGACTTTGTAGTGGTTTTTCATTAAGGAAATGTTTTGGGGGTAATTTCATTTCTTATATACCTATTGTTGATTCAATTAATGATGGTAAGAGGTAAAACTATTTTATTGCTTAAAACATTTTTGATTGGTTGGCGGTGTATTTTGGTGTATGAACATCTAATTTCGCTATAAATTTTTATATTTTAGGCATGATAAGACTTATTTCTTGTTGTTTTATGTGAGAAGTAGTATATAATCACTTGATATGATTTTGAAATTGGTCTATTTTGAAGTCTTTCAAGCTTATGCTTGTTTTTTTCCGATTGTAATGCGAAAGGCGAAATATTGTCGAATAAATGGTATTTACTCACTTTTCAGTTCTGTATTTTAATGTTGTTAGAGGAATTACAAGATTTTCCTCTATTGTAAGAGTTAATCTTCACTTTCAAATAAATCCAAGATTTTAGAAAAATGTTAATATTTGATGTATATACTATAGCATTGTTCAATAGCATAAGATTAAGAACTTTATCATGGAAACAATTTCGCCAGCAAATCAGATTTTAAGTCTGATTCATATACTTGTCTTTGTAGGCATGAAATATTGATAGAGATTGCAGTATCTGTTTATCGCAACAAACTTGATTTTAATGGCTGATGAAATGAGAATGATGGTTGTAGAATTTACTTGCTGGAGTGAAGTTATGCTGTGATAATGGCAGATATCTAAAAAATTGCCATTTTCAGCATCATACACACCATAAAACGCCAAGGCTCCGCCATTCTTAAAGAACTTGTCATGACAGTTGTCAAATTATCCGACACCACATCTGCCATGTTTGATATTTGTCAACATTGTTTATGTGTGGATGGTTTAGTGTGTTGTTGAGTGCTAACTAGAATTATGCTGCAAAATAGTACTTACTATATAATGTCAATGCTTTTCAGATGTAGCTTATGTCGAATATCTTAGCTGACTAATGTCGAATATCTGCTGACTTTATATCTTAGTTATCTCATAGAATAATTCAAACATTGTTTAGACAAATAGTAATACAAGTAGGTTTTGTAGTTTACTCCAATATCTCTCTAGTACTCCATTCTATTGAGCTTTCTCCTTCTTTAGCCTATCCAATAACCACTTCCTTGTTTCTCCTTCTAAAAACAGGTTTTACTCTCATTAACACCACAATTTAACTAAAAAATTTAGTCAAAGAAGCAGAACATTCATAAAATCACATAGCCAACTTTAATTTCTATAATCTGAATTTTTCTGTCATTAGAATCCTTTCTTTTGCTTTTACAGCATAAATATAAAATATCCTCATACTTTAGGCAGGATTAAATGTGTTACGTACTCGTGGAATTGGTTACTTGCTTTGGCCACCTACAAAGGTTTTTTGATTGTTTCACTTTAGGGAAACCTAGTGCTATATAACTCGTGGCTTTTTTTTTATTTGTCCATATTGAATGAAAATGATGGTGCATACGTACTTGATAATTGCTAAAAATCTGAATTCCTAAAAAGAAAAGAGGCAAGAATAGGAGGAAAATTTCAGTACATGATGAAAAAGAAAATATTGCATCAAGTTGGCGAATGACTCTCTAAGAATAGGAGTACTAATTTAAATACGTTGTCTGTGGATTTCCTAATATGGATTTCTTTATGAAAAACATTCAACTTTGGTATATATTCTCATGATACTTTTAACTTGTAACACAATAATTATAGGATAGTATAAGTAATAACGTTAAACATAATTAAAAGATTGGTTAGGGATGAATCAGTCGAGTTGTGTGATGCGTTGTGCTATTAAAACCTCCTGTTTTGAAATTCACGCTCGATACGAACCTCAGTGTGTTCCGCTTATCTGCAAGTTTTGCAGTCAGGAATATGATAGAGTAGCAGTGATTAATGTACTTCCCATGATATGAATCATACTTTAATTAAGGTTTACAGTTGTTGCATGGAAAAAGCAAAGAAAGCATAGTAATGGAATGCTTTCATAACAGTAAAAACTGATAGATGAGGAAACAATAGTGAAATAGTTCAGTTTGGTAGAGTGAGATAAATGTTTAGAGAATATAAATGAGCACTGAATTTGGATAATTAGGGGAAGGTTTAGATGGAAAGTAGCACGTTGCTGATTTGTGATTGAGTGGGTAAACATCAACTGATGTTTTAAGTTGTGGATTGTAGTTATTTTAGACAAGGCTTTCAGAGAGTTTATTACTAATATTTTTCTTAATCCAAATGCACAAAAATCAATTTGATAATAGTAATGCATTCATTGATATCATATTTCACTACCTAATGATATCACGGCACAACATGTACACTTTTCAATTTTATTGTAGTGGCTTTGAATTTGAATTTCCAGTTTCCAATAGCACTTCATATTTCTCCAACCTTATCAGAAATATCCTCTAAACCTTATGAGACAACCTATTTCTACATTCCTGGATCTTCAATCAGCTCCAACCCCATTTTCAACAGCAAGAGATACGGTGGCGAAGCTAGCTAGCCAAAATAATATATATTTTTACGAATCTTATCTTGACAATCTTCGTTGTTGACAAAACACACTGTATAGGTACTATAAAAACTAAAAATGGCAAACACAAGAAAAATGAATTTATCTATCAAGTAATAATGTTGTCTTTCATATTTCAATTTTCACAAGGCTTGCACCATTTTCACTCCCTGTCATTTTTATATGCACCATCATTTTTCGCGTGTCCTGCACCTATATATTTTATCATGGTTTCTAATAGAGGCTAGCATTAGACAACAATAATTTAAACAAGGGAAATGTTAACATGTTCCCTAAGCACACATGTTAGTATACCGAAACTTGAAATCATGCATTGGAAAAAAAATTAACTTCCCTTTCTAAAAACATTCCTCTCTAACCTCTCTCTTGATTTCCATCGGTCGCCCTCCTCAGTCCTCCCTTCCAATCCAACATATCTCCACCGTGATGTAGATGCAGTCATTGGTTGTGCGACGATTGGATTTGGCCGTCCACATCACTCAGACACCAATTTCTAGATCCGGATCGTGGTGGTGTTGGTTGCACGATTCATGGTGGTTTTCAGGTTCGTGCTGGTAAATCTAGATCCATTTCTTACGGTGGCTGGTACTTTGTCCACCACTTGTTGGGTGTTAGTGTTGTTTGTTGGTTGAGGGTCGCTTCTCTGTTTGTTGGTTTCGCTGTATGCTAGTATTGTTGTCATTATGTTGTTTCTTTCTTTGTATTGTTGGTGTTTACTTTTGGGTTGTTGGTGTTAGTAACACTAGGTTGTGGCTATTGGTCTTGGGTTGAAAGCTGGAAAGTTAACAGTGTTTTTTTACATGATGGTGAGTTTTCGTTTTGGTGATGATGAAGAGGAGCTTGTCGGTTGTTTTTGTTTTTGCAGATTTTTTTCTTCTTCTGCTGTCTGCTTGTGGTGACATCAAATTTGGGTCCATCTCCGTCGTTGTTAGATCTTTGTTTCCTTCGATTGTGTCGTAGTTTTATTTTGGGTTGTTTTCGAGTTGCGCTCTTTTCCAATCCAGTTTTGTTTGCACTACAGCTCCACTTGTTGACTGCCTTTGGGACTTAACTTTATGATTCTAATGGGCCGATAGCTTTCCATTCAAGATCGGTAATTAGTGTCTATTTCCAAGTTTTCGGGGCTAGTTATGGTGTCTTCTTCAATGGTCTAGGAGTTGAGGGGTGTCTTAGTGATTTGTTTTTGAAGTCTAATAGGTCGATTGCTTTTGATTCGATATTGAGAGCCAGTTTTTCGACCAAGTTTTTGGGTTTGTTCTGGTGTCTTCTCCAGCGGACGGGAGTCGAGTGGTGGTGGAGTCGAAAGAAGTGTTGGAATAAGTCATTGTTTGGTTGGCTCAAATGTGACAAATATTCTACCTCAACACTGAGAAATAGTGGGCGATATTGTTAGCAATTCACTTTTGCACTAGCACACTATCACATACACTTCACTTAGAAAATCTAACTCTATCTAATTAGTTACTTGCTTTGTATTAACGCACAACACACCACCTTATTCCACGTTAGTCAATGCTTCAATCCCCCCTTTAGTCTCTTAGTTTCATGAACACTTTAATCTTAAATACTTTGGTTAGAACACCTACAATCTGATTATCAATTTTGCAATGTTCCAACTCCAGTTTTCCTTTGCTTACTTGCTCTCTAAAGTAATGAAAATTTATTTCCATGTGCTTACTTTTCCCATGTGCAATGGGATTTCTGGTTAAGTTGATGTCACATTTCTAATTTCATCAGTTGAATTCAATAGTCAGATTGCTTGGCATCCACAAAGTGATGCAGCTTTATATTCAGCTTCACATGGTAAGAGTTCAACCGATGGTTCCTTCCTTGAGCACCAAGACACCGGTGATCCTCCTAACAAGAACTTAAAGCTTGCAATTGATTTTCTGTTATCTATGTCACCATACCATTTGAGTGAAACGGTTCCTTCCTTGACACTGGTGCATACACTTCTTTAAAATCAATACATTCTTTTTGATGAAACCACTTTGCCAAGTCTAACTATTTCACTTTTAGAATTTAACATCAATTTGTATACCCATTTCACTCAAATGGCCTTATTTGCTTTCAGTAACTCAACAAGTGACCATGTTTTTTTGTTTTCAATTGAATCCATTTTCTTCTTCATACAACCTATCCATTAGGATTCTTCAGGGCTTTATTGATACTCAATAGTTTATATTCTACATGAAATCTAAGATGCACAAACTTACCATTTTCTGTCACTTCATTATCTAGAATAATTTCACACTCTCGTGTTCCCCACTCTTTCCAATTTTAGAAGTCTGACTTACTTGAAGCTTAACATAAAAGATGTACACCGTAGATTGGTATGCGAAGTGGATTTGGTTGCTTGGAATTCTTAAACATTCTCCCAAACTTCAAAATCTTGTCATTCATGTTAGGTTGATCTTTATAAAAAATTTCCTTGGTAACTCTTTTTTTGGTGAACTTTTCCATATAACTCTCATTAAAATGTATTTTGTTTTGAAAAAAAAATGTGACAGGATACTAAGGATCTAGAAGAGACGAATGACAAGTGTTGGAAGGATCCACTAGGTTTTCTAGAATGTCTTGAAGGTGAGAAAAATACAAGAAAGTTTGAACTGTGTTTGGTTCTTGTTCGATTAGTTTCTCTTTTTCTGGGATGTGGTTATATTGATAAAATAAAATACGGAATTGTAAAGAGATAAGGGAAAGAGCAATGACGTTTAGTATCTATCCTGATTCACCTATAATCTGAATTTACGTCCAATCCCTTCACACAAAAAAATTTATTTTTGATTACCGATTCACTAAAACACATAGTCCTTTCTTTTGCCTCAAACCATAAGACTTTCTACCTCAAACTATATACAAAAGAATGTTTGTTTACACGGATTCTAAGAATAGTAAACTAAATTATGCTCAGTACAATTGTATTGTTTCTTTTCTTTTGCTTTGAATTTTCTGCACATGCATGGTTGGTAATGTTCCTCAACAACATCAGTTCCTTCTCATGTAGATTTGAAATTTATTCGTTGTTGAGAGCATCACTGTTTTGAATGCTTGACCTTTACTTCCAATATTTGCCTTGATTACAGTTGACAGATCCTTACATAAACCTTTGTATTTGATGCACTTCAATATCTTTTCTGATTTGTGCTAATAAATGTTACCATTCTGATAGAAGTAGAACTATTTCACTTTGATGTAGCAGAGGAAATCTAAGGTACAAATCCAAAATGTTGACCATAGAGCATTGACCTTGATTAACCACAAATGATACTTTGCGTTGTTCACATATCATGAGTTGTCCACCGTACGTTGATCATAGAGGATGAACTTTATGTTGAACCCGGAAATTTGACCACATATGATCTAAACTGCATAGTTGTTCCTTCGCACTTAAACACACATCAGAGTATCACTTTCTCTCAATTTTTTTGTTAGAGTATACAAAGACACGCAATAATCGCTCAAATTTGCAAGATATATTAAGAGGAATCAAAAGTTCTAGACACTATGACAATTAATAGTATATGCTTTGTATGGTACATCTTTGATGACTCCATATAAAAGAATGTATTATACTATTTTATAGTCTTTTTGTCTTGTATTTTAGGATTGTATTGAGGATTAGAGTGAGTTACTAGTATCTTGCGAAAGAGTCGGTGCTATTTTGAATTTAGGCAATATGTGTCATGTAATTCCCTGACCAAACAACTTTATAGGATGTCATAGTCTTTTTAGGATAGACAATTGGGTTGATCCGATTAGAAGACACCTCGTAGAAAGTGACAAAATCATGAAGACCAAACACAATGAAGATGTTGAAGCCCGGAGAACTTGGGGTACTTTTGTCCCAAGTTCAAATAACATATCAAAAATGAAAATTCCATGAAGAAAGAAGAAATCAAGGAAAAGTGGTCCTAGGCCATGCACCATGTGTGTCTTGAAGGACGAAAAGATGAAGTTTTCCTTGCCGCGGGGGAGGCGCACACCCTATAATGAATCAAAGTTGCCGCATGTTTTACAATCTCGAGCACGACGCGCATTTGTGATGCATGAAAGTGCATATTAATGTGATTTTTCATCCAAAAACAAGGGTTAGGAATCTTGACGGCTTAGGTGGAACTTTTTAGCCATGGAAACATGACTGAAGACAATTCTTATCACTCTTTGCATGTATAATTTATATTCTCTTTTATTATGTATTATATGTTATTATAATCCTAAACACTCTAAATTAGGGTTGAATGAGGAACATCTATAGAATTGTGTGGACCATCTAATTTATGATGTCCTCGTAAAATGAAATTTGAGTTATGTTCAACGTATTTTCCTTTTTGTAATGCTTTTCACCGTCTAATCAACTTTGATTCGGTTCTAGATTGTATATAGCTTGTTATTAACACTAGATTTAGTAACATGATCTAGATATAATGTTCATTGTTATTGGCCTAGACATAGAAAAATTACTTGGCAGGGTTAGACTTTAATGATCTTGCTTTTGATACTATGAGTTTCACCTAATACATATAAGATTTATCAAAAAAAAATAAAAACCTAATACATATGAGGGTTTCATATTACTAGATTTTTGACCCGTGCTCCGCACGAGTTTATTATAAAGGAATTGACATACGAATAATAAAATACAATATATAATTGATAACGGTTAAAAAAATAACATGTGATAATCCATAGTAGACAAAATAAAACACTTCATAAAATGTATGAAATTTAAAAATATTATAAAAGAAAATTCGGTAATCCTATCAATAATTCGGTAAAAGAAATATGAAATTTTTAGTACATTGGCATGTAGTTTCATCACACATTGCGAAATACTTCCTCATATACGAC
>Ga0228710_1009026_pt1 | contig 14038 bp, 5 predicted proteins | sample MedpolnodulmetaG_FD_177995 | JGI IMG/M metagenome (GOLD analysis project Ga0228710, IMG submission 177995) | Root nodule microbial communities from Medicago polymorpha collected in Santa Monica, California, United States - pink nodules | ecosystem: Host-associated > Plants > Roots > Nodule...
CTGCCCTAGGGCGGCCGGCCACCGCGCCGGAGGTGTGTAGAAGATGAAGCTTCATCCCATATCAGTTTCTTAGAGAGAGTGTGAGAGAAAATCTGTTTTTCAAAAGAGTAGAGAGAGAAATGACAAACACAAAATGAAAAAAATCTGATGGTTGTAAAGTGTTTATGAACGGTGCATAAGGAAATGGCTTTTACACCATAACTTTTGCCCTAATTAACTAGCCAGTGGCCATAATTCATTCCGAAGACAAGAGGTACGGTGGCTTCAGTTAACAAAACTTAAGTTTAATTTATCAAATATCACATCCTATTATTATTATTATTGTAACTAACTAAAATAAACAATGTAATGTTATTAATGACTAGCATTTCAGTCCAATAGGATAAACTTGGCTGTCATTTTAGTCTTACATACTACCATATACACTGCACCAGAATTTAGACTAGTCTAACATCAGAAAGCTAAAATGCCAGCTCATAAAAGACCTGCTTAAGCATCCTCAAAAATGAATTTCATTCTTTACCAATTTTGGTTTAATTTCTTTATACTAATTTTCCAAAACAGTGCAGTTCTCCAAAGAATTGGCCGACATGTCACATAAACCATGAAATCTTGCTTATGAAGAAATATAAACTAACCTTTCTCTAAGTCTCTAAAAACAAACTCATTCAAGGATTTCTTTACTAACTTTTGAAAAAGTTACTTATATTTTTCTTTACCATCCTTTTGGAAAAGCAACCAAATAGTCCATGATGTAAAAAGATTATCTTGAATAAAAGTCCTTCAACTTGACATGCCATTAGTATTTACATCAACCAAGATCATGGTCCAGTCATACCACAATAGTATCAAGATTCACTTCCTACTTTTTATTCCTATAAATACTACCTCCTTAGAATACAAAGGGACTGATCAAACCAAGCAAGCATAGCTTCCTCTAATAGTTCAAACCATTCCTCTTCACCTAGCTACTACTATTGTCCTTTCAAAAAACACAAATCCTATTAATCATTCAATATGCAGACCTCACTTCTTCATGACATAGTTGTTGGAACCACAATCATCTCAGTAACATATGATCAATTTAAAAAATCAGTTAACCAATACTTACTTGATTCTGACACTCATCAATGTCAACATTCAGCCAAACAACAAAACAAAAGTAAAACTTTATTTTCCTGTTAGAAGAATCATGAATGTCTAATCTAATTTCATAAGTATTGAAGGTTTTACTAATATAGTGTGCTTCAATGTTTCAGGTAGAGTAAATTCTTACCAGAAAAAGCGCAGCAGGAAGGCCGATAGTCTCTCACAAAGAGTCCAAGAACATGGTGAGTACCCTTGTAAGACTTAGATGTGTTTCCTAGATACATGGTATAATATATTGAAACATTTTCCTTTTGTGAGTGGTATCTATATCAGCTTAACTCCTCTTGCTAGTTGAGTTGCGCGTATCTAATTCTATTTGCATAACTCTGAAAATTTCAGTGAGACTCGGAGCAAACATATCTAAAACAATAAAGAGGACAATGAGCTTAGGGGCTCAAATTCTTCAAATGGGTGGAGTGGAGAAAGTGTTTACGCAATATTTTAGTGTGAGAGAAGGGGAGAGGCTGTTGAAAGTTTCACAATGTTATCTCTCCACAACATCCGGTCCTCTAGCTGGTCTCCTCTTCATCTCCAATGAAAAGGTCGCCTTTTGCAGTGAGAGAACAATAAAAGTCTTCAATCAGAAAGGTCAAATGTGTAGGATCCACTATAAGGTATGTCGTGAGCTAAATAAATACATAAACAAACCTCTTCATATATCTCAATTTCCGTAATCTAAAATTTGCTATGTACAGGTTTCCATTCCACTGAAGAAGATTAAGTGTGTGAGGCAAAGTCAAAATGTTGAGAAGCCAACACAAATGTACATAAATATAGTTACAGAAGACAATTTTGATTTCTGGCTTATGGGCGTCCTAAAATATCAGAAAACTTACAAGTATCTTGAGCAAGCAATTTCTCAAGCAAGCTTAGATAAATATAACAAGTCCACTATTAGAGCATAAAATAAAGAATTTAAGTTTTAACTTACAAGAGGAGATATACGAAATGCAATGAAATGACGGCTGTAATTGAAAATATACTTTGAAAAGAGGGACTTCATCGAAAAATTGGTTTTCTCTCGAGATTGACGACATTCATATCAGTTTGTATGCAAACATGGCTGTCAACAGATCATTCGGCGTGTGCTTTGTCGCAAACACCAAGCAGCGACTGTTAATGATAGGGATCATATTGGGAAAAGGGTATTCATTCATCTCTACAGATCATAGGCCTATTTTGAGCTCAATGAAGGGAGATTATTGATAATGTAGAAAACAAGATGGAAGGAAGTGTAAATAGAAAGATTTAGAAAACTGTTAGAAATTTAGATTCAGGCTGAATTACTTACTGATATATTATGTGCAAGTTTTCAGGAACTTTCGGATTGTATTTAGACCACTCATATCTTTAAGAAACTTTGTTTATAATTGTTGAAATGTGAATCTTCTTCAATCAATTTGTTTAAAGAAAAAGAAGACAGGAACATGGAACATGAAATTAAAAAGAGTATTCAATATATGAGAATGAGGACATCATGTGATACTGATAAACGCAGTATAGGGGAAAACATACTTGAATGTTCTTTGTGGAAAAGAAAAAAGCTTAATCATTACTACATGCCCCCACGTGTCATGTGGAACGCTCGTGCTAGAAATTTCTTCTTTTTCATAACTTTCACAACAAGAATGCTACTATTTTATTCGTTAGCACAACCAAATTGATTTTAACTTAAACTATATCTAACAAACATAGAGTATGATTGCTTACAACACAAGTAACTACCTTCTCTAACTACTTTTCAATCAAACCGGAAAGGTACAGCTGGCATTAACTATTTAAGTACCATCAATTTTGCTATCAACTAATTTTGTGGGCATGCTCGTAATAGTCTCCACTAAATCAGCCCCTACATGAAAATCTGATGACACATAACTTCAGTCATGAATGATTGTATTTATCTTGTTCATCAAATACATGTGCTCATACTTCCTTTTTATGATTATTTCTAATTGTAATTGAAATCTCATCGATTTTTATTAAATTCTACAAAGATTTGATTGTAAGAGTTAGATTTGTGATGTTGTTCCTGAAAACTTTTGCATGATAAGCAATCGAGACTATTTTGTTTTTTTACAATTGGGATCTCATCTCAACCTTATAAAACAGTAACACTCATTAATGCGTGGATGCATCATTTCTAGCGCGCCTTAATTTGTTTTTGAAAATGTCTTATGGATTTTTGGATTATATAATCTAAAACTAGTATTTCTCCTATTTTTGGATGGAAAAATGAGTTTATCATCAATTCGGATTATAAATAAATTCTGAAGAAATAAGTAGTTCAGATTTTATAATCTAAAAATCTAAAATAGTAGGGCGCGTTTCTTAACTTTTTTTCGGATTATAATATCTAAATTACCCTGTAACTCCTCTTGTGTCAATAATTTATGGAAAAATAGTTTCAGATTGTATAATCTAACTATAATAGCACAAAGACTGAGTCAATTTGAGACATGACTAACTAATTTAAAAACTATATTAACCATCATAACCTCCCTCCTTGAGTTCATGTCGTGTCCCAGTAGAAAATCCGTTTTATTGGCTATTTGTTCGGATTGCTTCGAAACTTGCTCGAAAAATCATAAAAAAAATAAAAAATCAAGAACCAAGACCTATTTTTCATTTTTTATTTTTTCATATTCTCAGAAAAATCCAAAAAAATTGCATTTGCTTTATTTGATTTTTAGTTTTATATTTTTTATTTTATTTGAGAGACTCTATCATTTTTTTACTTTGTTTTTTGGTTGTTTTTAAAAGCAAAATTCAAAACTGCTGAAACATAAAAAATTATGATTGTTGATTATATATAAGCATATTTAGGATTTTATAAGCCCAAAATCCCTATAAAATAGAATAAAGCACATGAGAAAGACATAAGATGAAAAAAATAATAGTTCCATTTATTTTTGTATGAAAAAAAGTTAGATGAGTTTAGTTCTAGGGGGGCTCATGAGGGTCAAGGTAGACCTCAAGTATCAAAAGCGACAAAGATACTTACAAATCAACCACCAAAAAAGTCTTACACTAAACACGAAAGTTGAACCCTCGACTTTACGGATGAGTTAACTCCTTATCAAATACTAAATAAAGAGTTTGTCACATATACCAATACTAAATCCCATCTCATATACATGGGTATCACTTTGGTGACGTTGGGGTGCCAATGTCATCTGACATTGACCAACCACAATGTCACAAGTGTGCAAAATAACAAAAAACTATAACTTTCTTTTCTCTCACTAACAAGCATTTTTTGTCATTTTATACACTTGTGACATTGTGGTTGGTTAATGTCACCAAAACACCGCTCCATATACACATAACATAGAAATAGAGCCCAGCATAGCTCTGATGATAGAAAGAAAAAGTAAAGGAAGCTGAATGAAGGCAGAGTAGAATAGACCAAACACGTGTAACTGACGTGGCCACTTGTTCCCACCAACAGGGAATGTTTTTTGTCGTTTAATTTGATTTTGGAATAATAACTAACTGACTCAGCTTTTGAAGAAACTGAGAGGACTAAAAACTAAGACATGGCGCACATGTTTCTGAAAAAAGGAACTACATCATTTTCATGTGCATTCGCGTCATTCCAAATGGACCTGCGTGAGCGTGAACACGATCCTTGCATTTCTTTTCTAACCATTGACAAATTAAGATGGTGAACAATTGTATTTTATCAGCCAGATTTAGAAAAAGGAAGTGAAAAGAGAACAACCCATTTGCTTGCTACTCATTATACGTAATTAATTAACATGTCTTAGAGGTACAACATTAATGAAGTACGTAGGGTAAAAAAACCATAGTCTTCATTCCAAAAATAAATAAATAAATAAATCATAGCCTAGCTAAAAATATCAGTAATTGTTTGTCTAAACTTAAAATATGTAAATGTAATATAATATTTTGATAATTACATTATTTATCATGCATAAAAAAATTCATTGGGCAAAGTATAATAATTACTATAGTAAGAAAATGAAGCTTGTAGAATGTGTGAATTGGAAGTAACAAAGGTATCAGAGCTGTTTGTTGGGTCAAAGTATATATATCATAAAGTGAGTTTGGTGATAGGGCTATGATATGGTAAAGTGGTAACAGCTGGCAAGGGATAAGGATGGAAGGGTGTCGTGTGTGTTAGAAAAATGGTCTCATGCCAGCAGCTATTGACATTGTGTGCTGCAATGCAAAGAGTCTTGAACATGTTTCCAAATCATTCCCACATCATCACCATGTGCTAATTTGAAATTTGGAAGGAATGATATTCAAATGATTGACCTGGTAGTATGAAAAAGAAATCACAATCAGATATAAGAAGTTACCACTTGTGATACTCTAAGGCCCTTATCATATACCATTTATACATTTAAATACCTATCAAATGAAATGAAACCTTTTTAGTAGGTCCTTTACTACAGTTGCCCAACGGTTAACCAGCTACAATTCAATCCTAATCGAGTAATTTGACTGCAGTCCCTTAATCGAGTAATCCAAGTTGGCTTCAGTTAACAAAACCTATTTTAATTGATCAAATATCACTCTATTATTATTGTATCTAACTAAAATAAACAATAAACAAAATAATTTTATTTTGTAATAGTACATATTTTAGATATAATTGTCCGTCACATAGGATAAACTTAGCCATCATTTTAGTTTTACATACTACCATATATACTGCACCAGAATTTCGACAAGTCTAACATCAGAAAGTTAAAATGCCAGCTCATAATCTGCTGATGCATGCTCAAAAATGTATTTCATTCTTTACCTTTTATTGGTTAAATTTCTTTATATATACCAATTTTCAAAATCAGTGCAATTTTCCAAAGGTTTGGCCGACATGTCACATACACCATGGAATCTTGCTTCTGAAGAAATGTAAATTAACCTTTCTCTAATCCTCTAAAAACAAACACATTCAAGGATTTCATTTCTAACTTTTGAAAAAGTTAACTTATATCTTTCTTTACCATCTTTTCTAAAAGCAACCAAACAATCCATGATGTCAAAATATTATCTTCAATAAAAGTTTTTCAAGTTGCCATGACAGTAGTATCTTTATTACATCAACCAAGATCATGGTCCAGTCATCCCACAAAAGGGTCATGATTCACTTCCTACTTTTAATCCCTTTAAATACTACCTCATTAGAATACAAAGGGACTGATCAAACCAAGCAAACATAGCTTCCTCTAATAGCTCAAACCATTCCCTCTTCACCTTCTACTTCTAGTCCTTTCAACAAAACACAAATCTTACATATCAATTCAATATGAAGACTTCACTTCTTCATGACATAGTTATTGGAACCACAATCATCTCAGCAACATATGACCAATTTCAAAAATCAGTTAACAGATACTTACTTGATTCTGCCACTCATCAATGTCAACATTCAGCCAAACAACAAAACAAAAGTAAAACTTTATTTTCCTATTAGAAGAATCTAATTGCATCTAATCAAGTATTGTTGGTTTTACTAATGTAATGTGCTTCAATGTTTCAGGTAGAGCAAATTCTAACCAGGAAAAGCGCAGCAGGAAGGCCAACACTCTCTCACAAAGAGTCCAAGAACATGGTGAGTACCCTTGCAAGACTTGGTTGGGTTTCAAAGAGATATGGTATAATTTATAAAAAAAAAAATTCCTTTTGTATCTAATTCTCTTTATATAACTCTGAAAAATTTCAGTGAGATCGGGAGCAAACATATCTAAAACAATAAAGAGGACGTTGAGCTTAGGGGCTCAAATTCTTCAAATGGGTGGAGTGGAGAAAGCTTTTATGCAGTATTTTAGTGTGAGAGAAGGGGAGAGGCTGTTCAAAGTTTCGCAATGTTACCTCTCCACCACATCCAGTCCTCTAGCTGGTCTCCTCTTCATCTCCAATGAAAAGGTTGCCTTTTGCAGTGAGAGATCAATAAAAGTCTTCAATCAGAAAGGTCAAATGCGTAGGATCCGCTATAAGGTAAGTCGTGAATTATATAAATACATAAACCAAACTCTTCTTATATCTCAGTTTCCCTAATCCAAGATTTGTTATGTACAGGTTGCCATTCCACTGAAGAAGATCAGGTGTGTCAGGCAAAGTCAAAATGTTGAGAAGCCAACACAAAAGTACATAAACATAGTCACAGTCGACAATTTTGATTTCTGGCTAATGGGTGTCCTAAAATATCAGAAAACTTTCAAATGTATCGAGCAAGCAATTTCTCAAGCAAGCTTAGATGAATATAACAAGTCCACCCTTAGAGCATAACATAAAGAATTTAAGATATTGAGATGACATACAACATGCAATGAAAAGACAGATGTAATTGAAGATATGCTTTGCAACGAGGGATTTCGTGGACAAAACACCTCATCATAGTTTTGGCTTCATTGATATTAGCTCGGATGTAAACTTGGCTGTCAACATATTGTTGATAAAGTTGGTAATGCAAGAGATCATTTGGCGTGTGCTTTGTAACCCCAAGCAGTGGCTGTTAATGACAAGGACCATACTGGTGGAAGGTATCCATTCATCCATAGGGAGGCCTGAATTTTAAATTCAAGGAAGGGATATTAGCGTTATGGTTGAAAAAGGATTTAAGGAAAAGTAAATAGAAAGACTGAAGCAAATTTATTTTGTGCAAGTTCTTAGGAAATTTCAAATTGTATTCACACCATTCAAATATTTAATAAAATTTGTCTATAAATTATTCAAATGTGAATCTTTTCCAATCAGTTAGTTGAAATAATCGACATGGATTTCATCAATAATGGGGTTGGATATATGTGTTTGAGCATTAGGGTAGGATCCCACAAGAGAGGGAAGAGATACTTTTTTTTTCTTCCTGAAACACCCCTACTAGAAATCACCTAGGATATCTAGCATGTGTGTTAAACTTGGCGTCGGATACATTAAAATTACAGTAAATAAATATTCTCTGAACAAATCATAGAATTTCTCGCCTTTTACCTCAGAAATAATTCTACTGACGTGTACTTTATATGGTCAAGCTACTTCTTCTTCTTCATCACGAACCATTCTATCGTATAATAACTTGTATATCTGAAATAAATAAAAGGGATTGGGGTGAGACAGAATGTCTCAGTGAGTTCCACCTATCCTAGGCTGTAGGCAACCTTGGGGAACCTAGGATTGCCATCAATTTCTAAACTCAACCCATTTTGGGTTTATACAATTTCGTTATGCATAACTGAGCGATCAGGGGATAACTAGAATCGCTGTCTGAAATACTATCTTGATTATATAATAATTATAGTCATACTCATAACTTGAATCATAAACATAATCATAATAATATTCATAAACATATATCCAATATATCGTATTCTGATATAGCTTATACTTTGACATACTTATCTGAGTATGTCTCTAATTCTTTTCTGATAACAACTAGTTTCGGCTAACTAAGCCGGAGTTCCGTAACTAAAATTCCTCATTTCCAAAGATTGGCAAAATGCCCATAAAATATTACTTCGTAGTTAAATCATTCTAAACATAATTTTCATGTTAATATGTGTATGCTATGTTAGTATTCATGTTGGAGGGTCCTTAGAATTTTTCCTTGGTTCCATAATTGAAAAATATAAGTATAAGTTTTTCAAATACTAACCGAATAATTCTTGACTTAAAATTTCATATCATTAGTTATACATTTCATTATGTGCGTATATATCATATTATCTCTTCGTTGTGGCGAACGGTAACTATTTCATTTTGTTACTATGAGCCGTACCTCATAGGCTACATTATCTCTTCGTCAGCAAACAGAGATTATCTCAATTTTACTTTCTTTTTCTTTTTCTTTCTATGAGCATGTTACTCATTTCAATTTTTTCTACTCATTTCAATTTTCTTTCAAATCATTACTATAATTATATACATCAATTGTGTTGATAGAATTTCCCTCCAACATTTATACTAGCATAAACATACTTATTAACATAAATGAGATTTTAGAATAAACAAATAAGGATACCTAATTCAGACATAATCATTCTACTATCTCATATTTATTTTGTTTCAAATGTACCATTCATATGGCATGATAGTCATGCTTGCATAATCGCCAAGTAATCATAAAAATGGTCTAATTATTCATGCTATCTCAATAATCTAACATAATCATAACTGATCCCCAAAGGTGGGTTCTAAGCTAAAGGAACTCACCTTGGCATTAGTCCCGAAATTGCAATCAGCTTATCCACAATTTGCAGCTTTTGCTAGCTCCAAAACTCCATAATCCATTTTCCAAAATAGCTTATGTCTTGGCTTATAGGTCTTGTTCTTTCCGAAACAACTCAACTCATTTGTGACATACTCTTACTTCATCAACCAGCATAGACAAAAAATTTCATTCCAGTCCCTGCACCCAAAATTCGTCGTTTGGCTATTTAAGCACTTCCAAAACAGATTAATTACCATTTAAGCACCTTTACCATGATTATAACAGCTTATTCTTTTTCCATTGCTCATATACCAATTCAACATATCCCTCCTAAACTGTTCATCACAAGATAATACCTGACACAACTTAAATTCCAACTTAAGCTATTATCCAAAGGGTTTAACTAGCAACTTATGACTTTTTTTCATATCAAATTCGACCCAACCTTTAACACAGCTGTTAAAACACGTATAGTAAGCCCTATGATCCACTTATACAGCAGTTTAAATTCACAACTTAGTCATTTAAGGCATTTTTCTCAAAACAGCTTAACTGACAACTTATGCCCTCTAAACAATTCAATTTCTGCTCAAATTTTCCAGAAACAATACAAACGTGTTTACACACCTTCTATACCAATATAAAGTGAATTGACGAGTTTCTCATTTTAGAATAGTCTTGCTTATTATTATTGTAACTAACTAAGATAACCAAAATAAATTTATTAATAATAAGTAATGAAAATCACTAGCATTTCAGTCATATATGTTGGAGATAGTAAATATGAAAGTAGGGCAATCTATTGATTGCAATAGTACATACCTTACCCCAAGAGAATTTAGAGAATTCTAGCATCACAAAAGTTTAAATGCCGACTCATAAAGCTCTGCTGATGCACTCCGAAAAAAGTATTTCATCATTTACCTTTTTTTGGTTTAATTTCATAATAATGCCTACTTTCCAAAATGGTTCATTTCTCCAAAGGGTTGGCCGACAACACGCCATATACAATTATACACTGTGGAATCTTGTTCATGAAGAAATATAAATTAACCTTTCTCTAAGCCTCTAAAAACAAACCTATTCAAGGATTTCATTTTAAAACTTATGAAAAAGCTAACTTATATCTTTCTTTACCATCTTTTTCTGAAAGCAACCAAACAGTCCATGATGTCAAAATATTATCTTGAATAAAAGAACTTCAACTTGCCATGTGGGTAGTGTCTTTATTACATCAACCAAGATCATGGTTGAGTCATCCCACAAAAGGCTCAAGATTCAGTTCCTACTTTTCATCCTTTTAAATACTACCTCCTTAGAATACAAAGGGACTGATCAAACCCAGCAAACATAGCTTCCTCTAATAGCTCAAACCATTCATCTTCACCTAGTGCTAGTCTTTTCAACAAAACACAAACCTTAGTAATCATCATTCAACATGCAGTCCTCACTTCTTCATGAGCTAGTTGTTGGAGCTCCAATCATATATCATCAGTTTCAAAATTCGGTTAACAGATACTTACTAGATTCTGCCTCTTGTCAAATTCAATATCCAACCAAACACCAAAGCAAAGGTAAAACTTTGTTTTCCTGTTAAAAGAATCATGAACAGCTAATCTAATTTCATTAAGTATTGATGGTTTTACTAATACAGTGCGCTTAACGTTTCAGCTAGTGCAAATTCCAACCAGCAAAAGCGCAGCAGGACAGCTGTTAATCTCACACAAAGAGTTCAAGAACATGGTGAGTAGTGAGTACCCCTGTAAGACTTAGATGGGTTTCCAATAATATGGTACAATTTATGAAAACCATTTTCCTTTGGTATGTGGTATCTATATCAGCTAAACTCCACTTGCTAGTTGACTTGAGCATATCTAATTCTATTTATATAATTGAAAAATTTCAGTGAGACTCGGAGCAAACATATCTAAAACAATAAAGAGGACGTTGAGCTTAGGGGCTCAAATTCTTCAAGTAGGTGGAGTGGAGAAAGTGTTTACGCAGTATTTTAGTGTGAGAGAAGGAGAGAGGCTATCAAAAGTTTCGCAGTGTTATCTCTCCACCACATCCGGTCCTCTAGCTGGTCTCCTCTTCATCTCCAATGAAAAGGTTGCCTTCTGCAGTGAGAGAACAATAAAAGTCTTCAATCAGAAAGGTCAAATGCGTAGGATCCGATATAAGGTATGTCCTGAACTAAATAAGTACATAAATAAAACTCTTCTTATATCTCAATTTCCCTAATCCAATATTTGTTATGTACAGGTGGCCATTCCACTGAAGAATATCAAGTGTGTGAATCAAAGTCAAAATGTTGAGAAGCCAACACAAAAGTACATAAACATAGTTACAGAAGACGATTTTGATTTCTGGCTTATGGGTGTCGTAAAATATCAGAAAACTTTCAAATATATCGAACAGGCAATTTCTCAAGCAAGCTTAGATGAATATAACAAATCCACTATTAGAGCATAATAACATAAAGAGTTTAAGATATAACATACAACATTCAACGAAATATATTTGAAAAGAGGGACTTTGTGGACAAAATATCTCATCGTAGTTTCTGTTTTAACCCAAGATAGACCATTAAAAATAGATGCACATGGTTCATTTATATAGTCTCTGATGCAAACTTTGTTGTCAACATATTGTTGATAAAGTTGTTGATGAAAGAGATCACTCGGCGTTTTCATTGCAACAAACCGCAAGCAGTGACTGTTAATATAGAGACCGTATTGGCAGAGTATTCATTCATCAACAGAGAGGTCTATTTTGAGCTCAATGAAGGGAGATTATTGTTATGGTAGAAAACAAGATGGAAAGAAATGTAAATAGAAAGATAGAGAAAACTATTAGAAGTTTAAGTTTCAGGCTGAATTACTTACGGACTTATTATGTGCATGCTTTCAAGAACTTTGAAATGGTATTGTAACCGTTCAATTCTTTTATAAAATTTCTCTGTAGTGTTCAAATGTGAATCTTTTTGAATGAGTTGGTTTAAATAACTAAATTAATATAGATTACATCAATAATGTGTTGGGAGCAATAGGATGGGATCGGGCAAGAGAGGAAAACGATATAATTTATCCATTTATCACTCTCCAGAAGACCATAATATGTGACTACTGTAGTCTGTAGGTATAATAACTGTGAATGAACAATTAATCGTGTTTCTACCTTTAGCACAAAACATTTGATTCCTCCAGATTCTTTACTTTAGCATACGGAAAGGATACTAAACCCAGTTGAATAAAAGAGGAATGCATGCTCTCTCATTAGTCCATAAGTCCTAGCTCAACTGGTAAAATGCCAAAATTATTAGGCCGGACGTCATGAGTCATGATTGGGGTTTAAACCCTGGTACCCCAATAAATTTTTCCATCAGCACTTTTAGTCGCCGTCAAAAATTTCTATCAACAGTTTTGGTCTTTAAAATGTTTAAGGAAAATGTCACAGGGACTAAAAAATGTGATTTTATTTTGTAGGGACTAAAAACAAAACTGTGAATATTTAAAGGGACTAAAAACTTAATTGACTCAATTTTCAATCACTACTTTTAGTCCCTATTTTTAAGTTAATTTTTGTATTTTTTTAATGAAATTATGCATAAATAGGTAGAATACTATATAAATCTTTCTAAAAAAATAGAATTATTTAACAAAATATAAATTAAATATGAAATTTTAACCGTAAAAAATGTAAAAATTCATATTTATTTTATGTTTTGGTAAAAATTTATAATTTTTTTTGGAGAGATCCTTATAATATTATAAATTTTTCTGCAAAATTTTATTCAAAAATATGAATTATATATATGAGTTTACTCTCAAGGAGGGACCAACGGTGTAGATGAAAGACAAAAAGCTAAAGAAATTTTTTAGAGAGAATAAAACCAAAAGTCGACATATTTATAAGGACCATAAACCTATTGAACCCAAAAAAGAAATACTAATAAAGTATTGACTTCATTATTTAAAGAAGTGAAATGTAAACGAGTGCCATAGACACTCTTCACGGCCTTTAAGTAGTAATTTTTTTTTGAAAATTGTATAATCAATGCATTGGAAATTGTAATAATTAACTTTTTTGTGAAATAACTTTTTTTTTTTTGAAATCTTTAAAGATTTAAAGAATGTCTACAATTTAAAATTAAGAATTAAAAAGTTAAATTTAAAAAAAATGACAAATACTTCAGTTTTCAATGTACTAATATAATCAATACTGTATGTCTCTAATTTTATATTTTTTTTGGTTAAATATTTGTCTCTAATTATAAAACCTTTTTAAGAACCTTGTTTGTACCTCTTATAAAACTTATTTGGTATTTTCAACAATATTAATTATTTCTTTATCAACATACACCTATTTTTCAAGTAATAATGACGACAAAATATAATCTTTTATGATTAATGGAAATGAAAAAAATTAAAATTAAAATATTGTTTGACAGCTCTGCTCGCTAAGTAGCGGAAAATGACGAGATTAAAAATTTGGCTACCTAGATTTGCTTGTCGCCTTCGCGTTTTAAAATGTTAAAAGTGGGTCAGACCTAAATGTAACAGACCACCTTCTTTACCATCTCTACATAGTTTATCAATAATATGATAAAAATGATCAATTCGCAATAACTTTGATAAATTAAATGATAAAAAAGACACCTTTTTAATGAGAGTTGTGCTACCAAATACTTTTTTTTTTTTTTTACAAATG
>Ga0228710_1009028_pt1 | contig 14033 bp, 7 predicted proteins | sample MedpolnodulmetaG_FD_177995 | JGI IMG/M metagenome (GOLD analysis project Ga0228710, IMG submission 177995) | Root nodule microbial communities from Medicago polymorpha collected in Santa Monica, California, United States - pink nodules | ecosystem: Host-associated > Plants > Roots > Nodule...
GTATAAGGGTCCCATTTTGACTGACATATGCTTTCCGACGAATATTTCGTCGCTAATTCGTAGGAAACATATTCGTAGGAAATTTCCTCGGAAAGTTTTGTAGGAAAATCCAATATTTCTTGTAGTGAGATGTTTCTATAAATGACCCTACATATTAGGAGTTTCCTTTTCTGGTTCCGTTCATTGTGAAATGGATCACCGGTTGTTCTGAAGCCCAACAAAGTGTATTGACCCGTATTGCTTCAGTATATAAATAAGACTGAAAGACCTAAAGAATCATTAAAGCCGTCATTTGAAGAATAGATCATTTAGGGTTTTGAGTTTGTTATTTGTGAGCATTTCATGTATCATCTTGATGCATGCTTAGGACTGTGTTTTGAGTTGTATTTTGTTCACTACTCTGAAGCTTTTAAGCAAAGAGTTAGGTAGTCTGTGTACTACACCAAAGCTGTGAAGCACGGTTGTAGGTAGCTTGTTTGAAGGTAACTTCACTATTTGTTTGTGTCTGTAATCTGATAATCACAGGGGTTGTGATTGATTGTAGGAAGTGAGACGAGATCTCAGATCTAGGAGTTCCTAGGTTGAAGTCAATACGAGTAGGTCATAGTGCTAGAGTTGTAAACGAGGAGTTTACTGATAACTTAGAATAAGGACTACACTAGTGGATTTCCTTCCTGGCTTGGTAGCCCCCAGAGTAGGTGACGTTGCACCAAACTGGGTTAACAACTTCATTGTGCCATTTTCTTTCTTGTCATTTATTTTACTTTATATTGTGTTTGTTTGTTAGCTTAATGTTCTAAACATTTCTTACAACATCTGGTATCTGTGACTAGTGTTGGAACATCGCACAGAACATCTTAAGTCTAAGGTGTCAGAATTTCACAAAGCAGAAAGTTCCATAATTGTCAAAATTCAGAATGTTGTCAGCTCTGACTAACGAATTTAGTCTGCCTACTGAAGCTTTGCTAGGAAAACAGGAAACGTGCCTAGTGAATCGAATCATGTCAACTTCGCTAGCCAAGCAGGAGGCCGACCTAGCAAAAAACTTACGGTTTAAAGAGAGCAGCTCATAATAAGTTGTGAAAGAAAAGCCACTTTTTGTCATGTGATGTACAACAAAAAGCTTGTCATATTCAAGATAAGAAAATCAAAACTTAATGAGAAAGAAAGAGCAAGGGGCAAAGGAGGTTAAGGAAAACCATGACTGAGGAAACCTTTTCAATTGGTTAAAGTGGTGGCAAGAATGCCTATAAATATGAGAACTTCTTCACTTGGTGAGAATACGTTTTGGGAAGAGAAAAACAGAACCAAACCACTTGTTATTTTGAAAAAGAGCTGAATAAACAAGAGAGAAAGGGAGAGTGATCTAGAGGGAGAGAAAGCGGAAGCGAAGGAAATTGCGTGAGCAGCTTCGGCGTCAAATCTTTCTACTTCTTCTTGTTTATCATTATAAAGTTATTATATATACCTAATGATCTCTATTGTTTGGACTTAGTCTAGTGGCTAGGAATCTAATGTATATACTTAATCTGGATTGTGATATATGAATTTTATTTCGTTATAATCTTTAGTTTAAATATCTTCTTAATGCTTTGTTGACGATGTATTGTTCTACCATTGATCTTATGATTTAGTTTAAGTCTTAGTCGTCTTGACTATCTAAGCACAGTTGATGGGGACTCGTCTTTAAGATATCAGAAATCGTTTCAATTTTTATTGTTTTGAGTATCTGTATATATTTTTCTCTATTCTACTTATTTCGTCAGTCGAGGCTTGTTCTCCCATTGAACAAGTCAGAACCTGTAAATATTTTTCTTTGTTTTACTTTTAATTGTTAATGTTGTAAAGTTTTGGTTTGCACTAATCCCTTTTTTTGCAAGACAGAAAAATTTTCTTGTTAATTATATATGTTTCATATTCTCCATCATAAACGAAGCCATGAATGATTGTGGTTATAACATTTCTATACTCCATATGACTATGAATCATATCAACAGTATCAACAACGTCATTCCATAGACGAACAAGAATCAATGATGGAAGATATTTTGAATTTGTTCATAGCCATCATAAACATGCATAATACCAAACACATATTGAAGAATTTGCCATGTACGTTGGAGATGATGAGTGCACAACTACTCTTGTGTCACAACATGGAAAGTCAAATCAACACTCAAACCATTACGAAAAATCAAGACGATAATGCAAGTGATGACAAGGCATCTAAAAAGAGTCTTGGAAAGGATGTTCAGGAGGAAGAGATGGAATTAATAGGATGTGGCATAATGAAAATAGTAGAAGGAATACAGACGTCACACGAAGTAGAACTTCCTCAAGAATGGTCATATATTGAGGAAGAGGACACTATTAATATATAAGAAGTTATGATGGCTTTAGAGGAAATAAAAGGATTACTTGACAAGGAAGTATCATGTGGACGGGGGGAGATCAAGGCAGAAATTGATCGAGTAATAGACGTAATTTATGCCTTGTTCAACAAGAAAAAGTTAGGAAGGATATGGACTCCACATCAACTATACTTCAAATTTATGGAATTCTTCCCAAAGCAAAGAAATACAAAGGAGGATGTGTTGTCAGTCTCATATTGGCCACCCTATCCAAAAAGGCGTCAAGCTAATGACATAAAAGAAACACTAGGTGGGAGGAGACTCAATTTTCTACTCCTTACTTTTATATTTATGCAATTTATATTTTCATTAGTATGTCTTAATCAACTTTTCGTATGGCGAAGCTTTTAATGAAAGATGAAATGAATTTGAAAATAACCGTTTCATGCTACATTCGCTAGGCAGGGACCTGTTTGCCCAGTGAATCGCCTATATTTTTGAAAAATCAGCCTTTTGTGGCTGACTCGCTAGGCAATGACTTGTTCGCTTGACGAATCAAGCTGATTAAAATACTTTGATTTTCATATTTCTCTAGTGCAAGCACGTCCAAAATTGTTAAGTGTTGAGATCCAGGAAGAGTGATACAACATAGGTTATGTCCCCGTAGTTAAAACACCACTTGGTCTTAGATCAAGTAATGACTTTAGAGCGTCGAAGCACGTATAAGGATAAAGCAGAAGCCCACCCAACAAAGATGGTGCACTATGTCGATGAAGTTATGTGAACTTCATAACATAACTTGGCCTGTGGAAGTCCAAATAATATGGAAGGAGAGGAAAGTAGAAACAGATACAAATTGTTAAAACTCACCTATAAATCAGTAACAATTTATTAATTTTAATCAACTTTATATATATGCTTTATCTTGTTTAACTAACTGAAATTTTTAGTTTCATTATGTCTAAGTTTGTGTGAATATTTTTAAGGAAATGATAGGTTGCGCATTTAATTGTTAAAATGAAAAAGACTTTGTTTTCTACTGACTTAGCTAGACGAAACATCTGTTTGACTAGAGAATCTGGAAAATATTGAAGCTTCCCCTCTAAGTCATGTTTTCAATATCATACAACCACATCATTTATTCACATTAAAACACAATCACACACTAATACTCTTCCATTGTCATAAACTCAATTTTCATTTTTGTCTTTGACCAAAACCATTTTAATTTACATAACTAATCTTTTCTCACAAAAATTTCACAAGCCCAATTCCAAGTTTTCAAAATTTTCAAGTTAATGGTTAATGTGATATGAGTTGGTGCATGTTAAAAACACATAGAAGAGGCTTTAAGCCTCAAATAACACATACTATGTATTTGGTTAATTTTCAAGACTTGTGCAAATTCGCTAAGCGAGTTTAGCATGCCTAGCAAATCAAGAAGAACTCTTAAATCTATTTTTAGCTTTTATAATGCACTTGGCTACTAACTGTTGGTTGTTATTTGATTTTCTTTGTATGCAAAATAAAACACTTGCAAATCAAATGCTTTTTGATAATGAGATCGAAAAGACTGCAAGGAAAAACAAAAGCCGAATAGGTAGAAGGAAGAAACAAGTCCTTCAAAAATCACCAACATGGACAACAATTAAACCAAAGGAGCTGAAGAAGACCTTGATTACATTAGTTCATATTGAGGATTATGATTGAAATAGGGACAAATGGAACTAAAAGCTCACCATTCACTGAGTGAAATTTTATAAACCTTTCAATCTTTAATTCTTTCCATTACAGTTTGCTGCTCACTGATTTAATTTCTTGAACATATGATTAGTTTTTTGTGTTATATTTTTGTTATGATACTTTCAATTCAAAAACAAGATTTAGGTTATGTGAACAAATTTTCAATGTCATGTACTTGAGTCAAACTTTTTATTCAATGCTTGAATGATGCAAAGCTTTAAACGTCTATGGCACAAAATGATGATGATAAACATGACGATGATAACAAATTTTCATGACTTACGCAAAGCCAAAGTAAATGTATACTGCTTTCTTGAATGTTAACACGAATTTGAAATTTGTGCTTTATACAAAATCATTTCATGCATTGCTCCACAATAACATTTTAAAGCTTTCCATGTTTTACTATATGCACAGGAGACCGACAGTTAATTATTTAAACTCGGTCGCTTTATGTTTAATCTTGTGATTAGTTGAAGTGTGTGAAAGCAGAGAAAGGATCGAGCCAGATTTTTTTATTTGAGCAACTACTAGACCAAATATAGCATACCTTGTGAGTAATGAGTATTTGATAACCCCTATGAACCAAAATGACAGAATTTGTATCGGTTCTGGAATCGCCAGATTCGCTAGGCATGCCTTGTGTGCCTAGTGAACGTGACCTTATATTTCAAATTCAATTGACATTTTTTTTTGTTGTAACCAAGCCCCGTCACATACATGGTCTGATTCCAGTATAGTAGTAGACATTAGACTTGCCAATGCAATTCACAATTAAATCATGAATTATAATCTTCTCCATCAAATTGATTGATTCACTAAAAAAATTGTGAATCTATTATCGTGCATTCAAAAGACAAATTAAGACAAGCGAAACTTCACTTTTTGAGGACTTTTGTTTGAGGACAAACAAAGTTCTAAAGTTGGGCAGAGTCGATAAGTGCCAAAATTAGCACTTATTGACTTATTTTGATTTTTTTTTCTCAGTAGGCCTTTGTTTGAGGACAAACAAAGATTTAAATTGGGGAGAGTTGATAATTACCAAAATATGGTTATTTTCACTAGCACTTATCAACTTGTTTTACAAGTAAATTATATTTAAAAATCCATAATTTATTATAAATACATAATATTTATAATTTCTAGCCAGATAAGCTACTTTCATTTATTTCCATTTGTCTATGTAGGTTCTTGAACTGGAAAACAAAAATAAAGCAAAAAGTTCCATAATCGTCAAAATTCATAATGTTCTTAGCTAAATGAATTTAGTCTGCCTAACGAAGCTTTGTTAGGCAAACAGGAAGCACGCCTAGCGAATCGAGTCATGTCAGCTTTGCTAGGCAGCAGGAGGCTCGCTTAGCAAAAACAACAGGTGATTTAAAGAGAGCAGCTCAGAACAACTCATAACAAGTCGTGAAAGAAAAGCCATTTTTTGTCATATGATGTACAACAAAAAGCTTGTCATATCCAGGATCTTAATGAGAACGAAAGAGCAAGTGGCATAGGAGGTTAAGGAAAGCCATGAGTGAAGAAACCTTTCCAATTGGTTGCAAGAAGGCCTATAAATAGGAGAAGTTATTTACTTGGAGAGAACACGTTTTGGGAAGAGAAAAACAAAATCAAAACACTTGGTTCTTTGCAAAAGAGCTCAACAACAGGAGATAAAAGGGAGAGTGATCTAGGGGGAAAGAAAGCTGAAGCAGCTTCGACGTAGAATCTTTCTACTTCTTCTCATTTACCATTGTAAGGTTATCATGTATAAATAATCCTCTCTGTTGATGTGATTTAGTCTAGTGTCTAGGAATCTAATGTAGATACTTAACCTAGTTGGTTATATGAATTTTATTTCATTATAATCTTTAGTTTAAACTCAATCTTAATGTTAATTGTAAGTTTTATTTTCGATTTGTATACAACTCTAATTGGCCTGGTTTTTTTAGGTATTGAAAACAAGATGAAAATAAGAGCTTTAAAATTAAATCTATACATGTTTTGTAATTATTGTTATTTTCTTTGCCAAGAATTTCTTCACCTAAAAATCGAACTTAAGTTCTCCTAAACATTTCGTCTTTGGTGAATCTCATTAACCATTTTTACTTTTTCAGTTAGGCTTTTGGTTATAGCAGGTCCAAGCTAGGTGCGACTTTGCTGAAATTGTACTAGATCTAGTCACACACAATACACCTCCTTTAGAGAATGTTGAGAAGACTGAGCAGATTGATCAAACTTAGAATACGTCCCAATTAGAGACGTCAGTTGTCCCCACTCCACACTATTGCAAAATATTTTGGAAGAACCTTGAACTTCTAAGGTAGGTGAGGGCTTTGCAAAATAATGAGATCGCATAAGAAGCTTTTACGCCTTATCTGATGAAGTAGAGGAAACAATTCAACAAATCTAATTCCTACAACCTCGATCCAAGGGTGAACCGAGTGGTGGTCGAGCAACACCTTTTTCCTTAAGGACCACATTATTATTTTTTTTATTTTAACTTGGTTTCCTTTTAAATGTTTTGGTTTGGCCACCATTTTTTACACATTTTCCCGTTGTTTTAATTTATATTATGAGTGGGGGTGGCAGAGAATAATTTTTGGATGGACACAAGAATTTAGACTCTCTATTTGATCACACACACAAAAAAGTGGACATGCTATAATCATTTGAAAATTAATGATTATTTATTTAATATTTTTTCTCCTTTTACATTCTTATGTGTGTGATCAAATAAAGAGTATAAATTCTTAATTTTTCATTTGGCTTTTACAAAGGGATGTCACCAATATTCTCTGAAAAAAAAAGGGATGTCACCAATATAAATTTTTAAAAATAAAATAGCCCTGAGGTTTAATTACAATTTTAATTTTTTTTTCTTTCAAATTTAAAGACAATTTAAAAATTTAAAAATATTTTAGGATCTACAAAATTAATTAAACCTTTGATTTTTAAGAAGAAGAGTAGTCCAAAGTAAAGTAAACCGAAATGATAAAGGATTAGCGAAGGGAGTAAGGTGAGGGGGTAAGGTTCCCGTTCTATCCATCTATCTATGCTGTGCTGCCATGGATAGCATTAGATTTCTCTCCAATTGTTACACCTTTCAATTCTCCAAAACCCCTTCATTATCTCCTTTCCCAACCGCTTTTTCTACATACACCCCCTTTGTTTCATCACTAAGAGCTTCTCGTACTACTACTACTGCTACTACTACAGGTTAACCATCTTTCTTCATTTCTCTCTTATTTTGCTGCTATAACATTAAATATAATCTTTTAGAGCTTAGATAACATGAGCATTGGATTAGAAAGAATAGAAGTTTGAAATTTTAGTTTAATACCTTGTTGATAAGAACAGTCTTCTGAACAATTGTTGTCAAGAACAGTCTTCTGCTATTTGATTGGGAATTTAATGGCCTCCTTGCTTATATTTCATATTGTAGACTTCATATTTGGGTTTCAATTTTCTCCCTAGCCCTTATTATTAAAAGCTAATCAGGTGTGACATTCTTACCATGTTGTTAAATGGCGGTCATGGCGCTGCCAAGGTGGAATGGTGTGGCGGATTTTTTTTGACAATTTCCATAGCCAATTCGTGAACAGATTCCTGCCATGGCGGTGCTATAGGCCACAATAGTGTGTTTATATGGCAGATTGTTGACCTTCCGCCATCGACAACACTGCATTCTTATCACTACTTTTTTTATTCTAGGGCCTTTTTTTCTTTCCATTGAAAATACTGTTGGATGTAAAATTATTCATGAAACGGCTTAAGCTTTTGGGAGAACTGGTGGCGATGTGGTATCAGTGTCTCTTTGACCGAGTAATCAAGGTAGCTGAGTATGAGCATTGTCCTCACCTCAAGCCCCAAAAACAAGGCTTTTGCATGAGGTGGCATAAATGAAAGTTGAATTTTAGCACACGATAGAATTGCAGGCCGGTCCAATCTTTGAGCTAGTAAAGCAAGGGTTTCAGACCCACCAATATTTTATTTAGTTTAATATACATATATAGAATATAATAGCTTATTTTAGAAAAGGGCCTCTGGTCTAATGGTTAAAGCTCCTAATTTTAATTAGAGGAGTGCTAGCAACACACTTTGTAGGCTTCATATTATAATCTAATGTTTTCATGTTATAAGCATTCTATTTCTGCTGAGAGCTTATTGGTTGAAATCCATAATTTTTAGTGAGTGAAGTAGATGAGGATGTCTTGCAAACATTTTTGAAGGATAGAGAATTAAATGGTGATTTTGTATCAAGAACTTGTGATTTATTATGGCGAATGGATATCAGAAATTCTGGTGATTATGATGTTAGTAAGCTCAACGACGACAACAATGCTCAACAAATAGAACAGGTGCGAATTTCAAACTATTCTGATTCAATTTTATAGTATTGATTGTGTGAGTTTTGGAAATTCTACACCTTGTACCAATCCAGTTGCGAATTCTGTGTATGGTTTCTTTGATCAGGCAATTCAGTTTCATGTCATTCTTCTAATACTTGTAGATCATAGAGACTAACAGTGATGGCGGTTTTTTGAAACTTTCAAGTACCCAAGAGTGGTTATTAGGCGACAATTCTGCACCAGTAAACAGGAAGATGACTGCAAAGGTATGGTTTTTGTTTTTTATTTGGATTTGGTGTACAATGATTTTTTTGCATATGCCATTATCCCTTAACAAAAAGTTGTAAACTGGATGTGAAATTAATATACTTTTTCAAATAATTTTCAAGTTTGCCTTCTTTCCTGGTAAGTAAATAATAACTCAATCATTTTATAATGTTTGATGCTTCACTTCATTTATCAACAGACAATCCTAGACAACAGAGCAAGACTCAAGAAACTGAACGCGCTCAAATACCAATCTGTATGATACCTCTCTTGACTCAGTATGTTATTTATTTGCTAAAGTCGGTAACACTTACCTCAAGGCATGTATGTTTTGATCAGTAACTACTGTTCTGATATTGTTTAACCTGCTGATTTATTTATTTTTTTAAAAATTTTAGCTCAAGAAAGAATTACTACTTCTCTCTGTGGGTATTGGATTGGGTTGTAGCGGATATTGCTTGATAGTTTTTTCCGTACAGGTATACTTTACATTTGCAAACTGTTGTTTTACCAGTCTCGTCAACTTGCTATTATAATTCATAACTAGATCAATTTAATGCTTCTTACCACTCAATTATGTTCTTTCTTCATGATAAGATTAACTTTAGATGGATGCTATTGCCTATGTCTTATCATAATGGTTTAACTTTCACCATCATGGTGTAAGTTGCAAATTATTTCCTTCATCTTATAACAAAAATATGCACATCTTCACATGCTGTCAAAGTGCGTAAAATTTTTGTAGCGCACTGATTTTAATGCCCACCTTTTCAGGCTGCTATAAGCTATGCGATTGGGGTCCTTTTCAGGTTTGTTATTGCATTTTACTATATTCGATCTTATTGAATTTAACTAGATTTATGCTTGGCTCAAAAGTATAAAATTTTCCAAACATCACTTCAGATAAGTTTATGAGATTACTTTTGATGTACTGTAAGTGTAAATGTTTTGCACTGTCAACTGATCACAAACTAGCATTTGTATGACTTTCAAGTAAATATGATTAAAGTTAAATAGGGGGAGCCTTGGCGCAACGGTAAAGTTGTTGTCATGTGACTGAAAGGTCACAGGTTCAAGTCGGAGACAGCCTCGTGTGTAAAAAACATGGCAAGGCTGCGTACAATACAGTGATACACCAATTGGTGGGACCTCTTCCCGGACCCTGCGTATGCGGGAGCTTTAGTGCATTGGGCTGCCCTTTTTCTACGATTAAAGTCAAATGTTTCTAATGATCTCAGGGTTATGTCTGATTGACATTATACAAGATCTTTACACTGTCGGTGCATATCAATTAAATATTAAGTTTATTGTTCTCACAAATTTTAGAAATGCTTTTTTGAATGTGAGAAGCCTAGTGAATTTTAAATGGTTGACTATCCTTATTTTAAACCAGTACTACATGTGTGGATTAAAACAAGCTAATTAGCATTCACATTATACTGTTTTAATCAGGCCAGTTAACTTAATATTTGTTCAAGACAATTGCTCTCTGTGGGTTGAATGAAAATGAAATACGTAGCTCTCAATCTTCGTTGCTTATTTTGGTACTTCACTGATATACTATTTTCAATGCAGTTGTTTGTACCTTCAGCTCCTGTATCAACATGCAGACAACATATCCAGTGAAAGCGTTCCTCAAATATTCATGAAAAAGAAGTCAAAGAAGTACGGCCGAAAACTTTCGCTTTGAATTTGTTTTAGTCGAGCCAGTTAGCGTTCTCTGTTGTTAACATTCTCTTATCCCTTGTTTTGGTCAAAAAATATTTCACAACCAGAATTGGTATAAGAAGCGAAGACCTTAGTGATTCTTTCGAGAAAACAATCAGGGGTAGCGGTATAGCACTTTCATCTCCAAGGCTTGTGATCCCGGCAGCAATTTATGGACTTTGGGCTGTGTCTCATCAGTATTTTATCAACGACTTGTTGGATTTTCAGGTAAACCTTGGAAACATCAAACATGTGTATCAAAAACCTCACTTTCTTGAGGGATTCAGATTGCATGCAGTCTGAAATCTGTCCATTAATGCAGTCAGGACATTGGTAGCCATTGCATCAAGATCGAACGATCCATATTTTAAGTTTGGTATTTTAGATTTAAAAAAGAAAATCAAAATTTGCATGTTTTCTGCAGCTTCCGATTTTTATCAAACGACCAACGATGTTCTGACTGCATAAATGCACGACTGTATAACTTCATGCAGTCCAAATCCCTTTCTTGAGAGCGCTTTACTATTCAACTATCGTTTAACACGTTGGTCATTTTGATAACTGTTTCGTTCTCCCTCAGCTTGTGCCAGCCATGTTTGGGATGCTTGTCTACAAAGCTGCTGCTCTTGTGCAAGTCTATAGAGACAATAAAGACTTAGGTTTTGAATTTCCAGAAGAATTTTGAAGGAGGGCTGAAGTGGCTGAAATATTTATTCTGCCATGTTCAGAAGATCACACTATTATTCCTTACATCCTCAAATATTGGAAATGACCAGCTGCATCCGGAACTAAGCACTACTTACATTTATCTTGTACCAAAAAATGTCATATAGTATGTGTGTATATTTGAAAAAATGGAAAATAATTTGAAATGATAAAAAAAAAAGTCTATTTAAGTCCAATGGTATGAGTTAGAACTTTAAATGAGTATTAAAAAAGTTCAAAATTTGATCTTTGGTGCTAACAATTTTTCACTCTCTAACAAACTAACTACTAACATTCGCCTATAGAAAACGTCGTTGTTATAGTTACTTGTAGTATGCATGTGGTCACTAATTATGATGTTGTAGTAGTACTGAGATGTAAATGTAAGTTTGCAGTTATTCTACTTGGCCGTTGTTGTACACTTATTTAAGGCACTGTGTTTTTGGTTCGTCAATCATGAGAAGTCATCCAATGTAGCGTGACAAAATTGTTTCTTTTACTTTGGGGAAAGGTTACTTAAATGTAATAATTAAGAATAGGTTAAAATTCCATTCAATTACTAAATGTTACGTTATGGCCAAATGCCCAGGCCAGCAATGAGGTGTGAGGGATCCAATAATTGATATCATTGCAGAACCATGTGTCAATGATAATTGATAAACCGTCATCAGTCTTGTTAATTATGGAATTCTGATTTTTTTTTCAACAAAAAGAGGCGTGAGGAAACTTGCATATCATAAGTATTTGTTGGAATGCCCATATTGTTTATCACATTTTGTTTACGGGTGATTGTTTTTCTTATTTTTCAAGTAGCAGTGTTTAAGATGCCATGCAGCACTCTGTCCCAACATCTTGGGGTTCTAGCAGTGATGGGTACGGGTAAATACTTTGGCTTACCATCTATGGTTGGTAGAAGTAGGGAAGCTACATTTGGTTTTATAAAAGACATAATTATGCACATGATAAATTTTTAAAGTAGTAAATGTTTATCTAAAGTTGGACGAGAGATAATGATTAAATTTGTCCTTCAAACAATTCCAGCCTACATCATGAGCATATTCCTACTCCCAAATTCTCTTATTGATGTTATTATAGAAAAAATGATGAATGAGCTTTGGTGGGGCATCGTGGGATGTACCGGATGTTGGGGGATAATCAATCTGTCAGTGAACAAAAACAATGGTGGTATGAGTTTTAAAGATCTCACACGGTTTAATGTAGCCATGCTAGGTAAACATGGATGGAAATTCTAAATTGACAGTACCAATCTTGTGTCTCGTTTGTTCAAGACCCGTTTTCTCTCTCTTTCTAATGGCGACTTTCTTAAGTTGAAAATTAGGCACAATTGGAGTTATGTATGGAGGAGTATTTTTAGTGCAAAAATAGTGGTGTAACATGGCGTATTGGATCTAGTGCTAATATATAACTTTTTCAGACAGTCTTGGTTATTAAACGGAATTAGCTTATCAGCTAACCTACCAGGTTATATATGAATGCAACACGTCAAGGTTAGTCATCTCATTGATCAAACATCAAAAGAATGGAATACCCATTTGATAAATCAACTGTTTAATCAACATGTGCCGCAATTGATTCTCGACACCCCTTTCCATAACGTAGTTACCGAAGTTAAGTTGGTTTGGAAGACTGAAAAGAATGGTATTATACAATGCATAGTGCTTATAGATTTTGTATGGATAACAAAGTAGATTATTCTCATCTGAGACGAACAAGGCAATGAGAGCTTATCCCCTAAAGGTTAGTAATCTAGTGTGGCGGGTTTGCAGGGGTTGTTTCCCACGAGAGCTCGTCTTAGTGGTAGGGGCGTATCATGTCCAACATAATGTGTAATTTGTAATGAGAACTTTGATGATAGCATTCACACCTTGCTAGAGTGCCCGCGAGCGGTGCAAATTTGGCAGGCAACAAACTTATGGGAAGATATTGATAAAGCACTTCGGGGACAATATAATATGGAGGTCGCAATTTTTATGTTGCTAAACCATTTTCATGAATGATCAAGTGTTACTCTTAGATGACACAGGCATGGCTACAAATGATCAACCATGCCCAACAGGGGTCAAAGGTGGTTCAAACGGACGTCGGGCAGGTATAAGTGTAATATTGACGCATCTTTTTCTTCCTCTCTTAATAAGGTAGGGATTGGTATGTGCAAAATGATTTATGCTTGCGAAGACTATCTGGTTCTCTCAGTTTTGCTCAACGATTTATATATTGGGTAACATATCTTCATCTTGATAATATAGATTTCGTTCTTGATTCCAAGAAGGTTGTTGAATATTTTAGTACAAACAACAATGATATCACTAAATTTGTTTGTATTATGAATGCTTGTAAATTGGTGTTTTCAATCTAGCTTTCAAAACTCTCATGCCAAGTTTAGCTAGAGACAAGTCAATGTGGTCGCTCACGCTTTAGTAAAGTTAGCCCCATTTTATGTTAGCTTCCACCTATATTGTTGACGTACCGATAGACTTGTACTTTGATTGTTAATAAAATGCATTGAGTCTGTTCCCCTAAAAACGGAAAGAGAAACACTAGGGAGTAATTTGGATATATTCAAGGACTATGATAACAATACCTCGCACATTTATATTTAATAAACTGCATTGAGTCTGTTCCCCTAACAAAGGATGTTAATAAAATGCATTGAGTTTGTTCCCCTAAAAAAAGGAAAGAGAGGCACATCAGACGTAATTTTGATATATTTAAGGACTATGATAACAACACCTCACACATTAAAAAAATAAAATAATTGTTTGCATGATACTCTAATATCACTCTTCATGTTATTAATTAACTCTAACCGTCTATCCAATGTTTTTTTATTTTTTATTTTTATAACTAATTGCATTTCTATTATAAAAAAAAAAAAAAAAGAAAAAAATACAAAATCAAT
>Ga0228710_1009032_pt1 | contig 14028 bp, 5 predicted proteins | sample MedpolnodulmetaG_FD_177995 | JGI IMG/M metagenome (GOLD analysis project Ga0228710, IMG submission 177995) | Root nodule microbial communities from Medicago polymorpha collected in Santa Monica, California, United States - pink nodules | ecosystem: Host-associated > Plants > Roots > Nodule...
TTTTATTTTCCTTTGAGTATTTTAGTAAGGGGTGTCCATAAAAGAACTAAGTTTCTACCCTCTTATTGAGTTTGAGGCATCCTCGTATATGACAATGAGAAATACACTACTTTGCTATAAATAGGCTGTATTTTATTTGTATTTATAACTTGTATAATTGAATTATATTACACTCCTTTGTGAGTTTTGAGAGATTAATCATCCTAGCCTCTTGTTTTCATGTCCAAGAGGCAATAGACGTTTTTTTTTCTTCTGAAGCAAGTATTATTAGCTTCTTGTTTTTCCGACAAAAAGCAACCCAAAGGGACGGTTGTAGTGACCAATCGCGCAACCAAACATGTTATTAGATTATTACATGAACCATCTAGATTCTTATTAAAGGTAATTTTACGCTTAATGTCAATCTTCTCTTGACTTATGACTCTCTTAAGTGTGCCGTTTTCTCTCTCTCATTTATTTTTTTTATCTTTCATTTTTTGCTCTCAATCATTTGTTTTCTATTTCACTTGTATACATGCACCTATGATAAAGTTATCCTTTTTATGCAAATAAATCATCTTGCTTTCCGATATTCATGTGTGCCCGTCATCATTTTCAAGAACAAAATTTGCATTTTGCTCTTCCTTATTCCCAAGAAATTGCAGTCGTTTATCAGCAAATAACCAGCATTCCTTGAGTACTAATCAAGGAATCCAAAGGTGTAGCCGAGTGAAATAGGTTAGGACTTTGAACAAGTATTGAGTACTAATCAAGGATTCCTATACTTCCTACAAATTCTTCATCCACCAACAAACTAACTACTAACATTTGTCTATAAAAGAATAATCAAAAGTCTATAAACAAAAAAAAAACTATTAGAAATTAGAGCTTTGAAATTGTTACTACATTGAATGCTATATATATAATCTTTAATGAAAACTTTTATTTCATGAAAACAATCTCCACCACAGTTCAAAGTTCAAACCATAAGATATAAAGCATTGAACAGTCTTTGTATACATAAATTAAATATGTATATAGTGAGATAATAAGTTACCCCATGTACATGTGAATTCTAATAGCTAACAAGAAAATACAAACTAGAGCAAAATACAAGATGGAATGAATGAGTATGGATAATCCACTAGTTTGAAAGTTGCCAAACTCAACCATCTTTCCTTTACCAGGTATTTGGACAAGCAAACCAGGAGTCAAGAGAATGAAGAGCACCACTGACACAAAAACTGGCCCCCAATCTGACATCTTCACTCACTCTTTGTATGTGTGTGTCTTGATCTCTTTCAATGGCTCTATGGTTTGTGGTTTTTGCAAATATATGCATGCACATGGATAATGGAGCTAATTATAATATGAATAGGAGGTGTATAGAAAGGTAAGGTTGGTTACTTTGGAAGAAGGGACAAAAAATTGATGACTAGAAAGTGGTAAAGCTTGGATTACAGAATCAAGCAATTCTGATTCATTATTCATATTTTACAACTCATACCAACACATACATACGCCACCAATGGCCGGTGGTAACTTAGCAACTAATTAACGTCTATACTTTTTTAAACTATAAATCATTAAAAAACAATCTCCTTTTTATTTATTGTTTTTTATGGTCAAGTTTTTCTTGGGTTAAAGTGTGAGTGGCGCCATCAAAACTAACAGTTTATTTGTTAGTAGGAGCGAAAGTATAGTCTATAATATATTCATTAAAGTACATAAAATTTTATAAACAAAACCATCCAAGATAATATATAATATGTAGGACAATATTTTCTTTTGAAAAAATGGTATATTTTTTTATTTCGGTGTGTGTTTAGTGTTAAAAAGTGAAAAATAAAATAAAAGAATTAAGTGATAAAAATTAGTACCATTTATTCTATTTTAACTCTTACATAATTGTCTATGTTTGTTTTCTTAAAAACCTTTTTAATATGAGCAACAACTGTTTTTTTTATGGGGACAAATAAAAAAAGTATAAGATATTTTAGCTAGAGCCCCTTATGATATAAATGAATCCGATATAAACTTATGGATAAAATATTGGATGTATAAGGTGACTCATATATCTAATATTTTAATATATTTTGATGGGGTGTTGCATCTCTCTCATTTGTGTTGCTCCCTTGCTCCCCTTATCCCTTAATAGTTTTAAAATGGAATTTTTATACTATCAAACAAACATGTCAATCAAACCCACACACACATATTGATTAATAAAATTGTACTTGATTATTGTGTATCAGAAGTAACAGAAATATGTTAAAATCAACAACAATGTAAATATACACCTCTTAATTTCATATTCTCTCTCACACACACAACACTTTCTTAAAACCAAAACTCAATCCATATTTGTATAACGTACTTGGAAATTTTCGCTCATTATCAAGGGTTCCTTTTGTGTGGGACTCTTGTTTTTCATGAACATTGTGTGTTATTGACTCGTTTCATACTATCCAATCGGTCAAAAATTCTTTAAATGTTCATCACGTTGGTGAGAATGTGATTTGTGATATGAAGAAATTGTTGCTCAATGATTAGTGTTAACCTGTGTCATACTCTTCGCAAAAAAAATTAGTTTCCATTTAGTTTTTGCATTTTTTTCCCACTTTCATGAAATTTCTTCATTTCATCATTGGTAAAGTAAAAATGTTTAAGCACTCACATATATAAAATAAAAATTAAAAAAAAAATAATCACGTCATTTTTTCTTTATTTTTTTTATTTTTGTGTGTACAAACTTATCGATCCAAGGTTATGCTCAAATAAGCATTTTTCATCCAATTCCATCACTACTAGAGCAAGCCGCTGTGACTGTGAAGTCTAATCTTGTAGAAGAGCATTTCATCCAATCCCCTCCAATTTATCGGGTACTGTATAAGTTCTTTTGTTAGAATGATTCTTGAGTAAAAAGTAGGTTCTTGGCATTTAAAATTATTATCTTTTAGTAAAACAAAAAATATTAAATCTAACATTGGGTATATTGTGACTTACATGTTAAGATGATAAAGTAATATTGAATTTAAATAATATTAAATAAAAAATCAGCTTTAAATATAGAGGTTACAACTTCTTTTATAATGTTATACTCTTGTGTGGTTTCCCTTTTGCACGTCTTGTGGGGGGAAGCACCGTTGTTATTATATATCATTTTTGTTTGTTCAAAAAAAAAATTGTTTACATACCCCTGAAACATATGCTCGTATATCAAATGTAAGCAAGAGTTAGCCTCATTCTTACAGTCTAGTGGTTTGGATGCGAGGACCTGTTTGAGTTTGATTCTCGATCTCTAAACTTTCCTGCTTGTCTGTGCTTTACAAAGTCAATAACAAAAAAAAAAGTCTCGCATTAAATGAAAAAACTGATGTTAAGAAACATTTAACTTAGGGGTCTCATGTACCTTCTTCCTTAAGGTTTTGAATTGAGATGTGGTGTTCCGTTTCACTTGTGTGGTTACTCAAAGTCTAATGTGATGATCTCTCGAGCACCCTCACAACTCACCGGTGATTTCAGAGTCAGGTCCGATTGGGCCCTTGTATCAAATGTCTTCCTAACAACGGTGGCGAGAGTCTCACATTGGATGTAATAATGAATGTTAAGCAATATATGAATAAAGAGACTCGTATAACTTAATATCCTAAGATTTTTTGTTAAGATGTAACGTTCGATCTCACATGTTTGTTTGCTCAAAATTCGATGTGATAGTCCCTTGAATTGAACCCCTCAAAATCCAACAACATATAGTATGATGTGTGTCCACCCAACTGTGTTATTTTTTACACGCACGAGTCGGAGATCAAACAATCTTAGCAATCAATCAATTGTTTTAAGGTGGCTACCAATAGCACATTGGTATATAGAGATTGTTACAACTAATGTACACTTAGATTGACCCAACCACTTTAACTTCTTTTTTTCCACACTTGAGTCACAGAGGATAACCTTATCCCAAAATCTCAAATCCTTGCACCTCACAAGTCTAACACAAATTCTAACATCCCCAAAATTTAAATGATGATGAAATTAAGAAAATGATAATTGGAGTTTCATTCATTCCAATGACATTTTGCATATTCTCTAAGCACCAAATCTTCATGAATAACCTATCACCTTTTCATCATCTTAATCCTCATTCTCTTCACAACCCAAAAACCCAAATGCTACCTAGAAGCCTTTCACCAATTTCAATTTCATTTTCATCGCCCAAATTTTCTCCATTTTTCCACACTTTTCATGAGTTGAATGAGTTAAGAACTTTGAATTCTGTCATGGAATTGCATGCCCACATGATTAAAACACCTAAAAATGATAACTTTGCTACAATTGATGGAACCATGATGAGAAACTATTTGGAATTTGGTGATTTTGTGTCAGCAATTAAGGTTTTCTTTGTGGGTTTTGCAAGAAATTATCTTTTGTGGAACTCTTTTCTTGAGGAATTTGAAAGTTTTGGAGGTGACCCATTTGAGATTTTGGTAGTTTTCAATGAACTATATAGTAAAGGAGTTGAATTTGATAGCAAAGCTTTCACCTTTATTCTGAAAATTTGCTTGGCTTTAAGGGAATTTTTGTTTGGTTTGGAAGTTCATGCTTGTTTGATCAAAAAAGGGTTTCATGTTGATGTACACTTGAGTTGTGCATTGATCAATTTGTATGAGAAGTGTTGGAATATAGATAAAGCTAATCAAGTATTTCATGAGACTCCTTATAAAGAAGATTTTTTGTGGAATACTATAGTTATGGCAAATTTGAGGAGTGAGAGGTGGAAGAATGCATTAGAATTGTTTTGTGACATGCAGAGAGTTTCTGCTAAAGCCACTGTTGGTACCACTGTCAAGATGTTGCAAGCATGTGGAAAATTAAAAGCTTTGAATGAAGGGAAACAGCTTCATGGGTATGCTTTAAGATTTGGACTAGTTTCAAATACTTTAGTTTGCAATTCCATTATTAGCATGTACTCTAGAAACAGTAGATTCAAACTTGCTAGAGCAGTTTTTGATTCGATGGAGGATCATAGTCGTAACTTATCATCTTGGAACTCGGTAATTTTTAGTTATGCTGTCGATGGCTGTCTGAATGATGCATTGGATACTATCAGCAAAGGAATGGAGTGTTCCAGAATTAAACCGGACATTATAACTTGGAATTCAATTTTGTCGGGTTATCTTCTTCGGGGATCATCTGAAATGGTTCTCACTAGTTTTCGGAGTCTGCATAGTTTAGGCTTCAAGCCGGATTCATGCTCAGTAACTAGTGCTCTACAAGCGGTTATTGAATTAGGTTTCTTTAAATTAGGGAAAGAAATTCATGGTTACATAATGAGAAGTAATCTTAACTATGATGTCTATGCTTGTACATCACTGGTGGATATGTATGTTAAGAATGATTGCTTAGAAAAAGCTCAGGCAGTGCTCCATCGTGCGAAAAACAAAAACGTTTGCGCTTGGAATTCGTTGATATCAGGTTACTCCTTCAAGGGACAGTTTGGTGAAGCCGTAAAACTATTGAACCAAATGGTGGAAGAAGGGATAACACCTGATTTAGTGACATGGAACGGTTTGGTTTCTGGTTATTCAATGCAAGGCCGTATCGATGAAGCTTTGACTATCATCAATCAGATCAAGAGTTCCGGAATCACTCCTAATGTGGTGTCTTGGACTGCTTTGATATCTGGGTGTTCTCAAAACGAGAAGTACATGGACGCCCTAAAGATGTTCAGTCAAATGCAAGCCGAGAATGTAAAACCTAACTCAACCACGATTTGCAGCTTACTTTGTGCATGTGCAGGTCCATCTCTGTTGAAGAAAGGTGAAGAGTTACATTGCTTTAGTATGAAACTAGGGTTTGTGGATGATATATACGTTGCAACAGCACTCATTGACATGTATAGTGAAGCAGGAAAACTAAAAGTAGCATACAGTGTTTTCAACAAAATTCAAGAGAAAACACTTCCATGTTGGAATTGCATGATGATGGGATATGCCATTCATGGCCATGGAGAAGAAATAATGATTCTTTATGACAAGATGCGTGAAAGACGTATTAGACCTGACGCGATAACGTTCACGGCTCTTCTATCTGGCTGCAAGAATTCGGGTTTAGTCGATGAAGGATGGAAGTATTTTGACAGTATGCAAGAAGATTACAATATTGTCCCAACAATTGAGCACTACTGTTGCATGGTAGACCTTCTTGGAAAATCCGGTTTTCTTGACGAAGCTTCGCATTTCATCGAAACTATGCCAATTAAGCCGGATGCTAGTATTTGGGGTGCTCTTCTTGCATCATGCAGAATTCACAAAAATATTAAGCTAGCTGAGATTGCAGCAAGGAAGCTTTTCAAGATGGAACCAAATAATTCTGCCAACTATGTTTTGATGATGAATTTGTATTCGAGTTTAAACCGATGGGATGACGTTGAGCGTCTAAAACGCTCGATGACTGTGTTGGCGATGAAAAGTCCACCAGTTTGGAGCTGGACACAAGTTAATCAAAGTATCCATGTGTTCTCTACAGAAGGAAGACCACATCCAGAAGAAGGGGAAATATATTTCGAGTTATATCAATTAATTTCCGAAATTCGAAAGCTCGGTTATGCACCTGATCTCAATTGTGTGTGTCAGAACATTGATGACAATGAGAAAGAGAAAATTCTTATGAGTCACACTGAGAAGTTGGCAATGGTATATGGAGTGATGAAAATGAAAGGTGGATCACCAATTAGGATTGTTCAGAACACAAGAATTTGTTGTGACTGTCATACAGTAGCGAAGTACATTTCTTTGGTTCGAAAACGCGAGATTTTACTCCGAGATGGTGGCCGTTTTCACCATTTTAAAAATGGAAAGTGTGCTTGTAATGATCGTTGGTAATGAGAGATGCAGTGAAAAACTTGAAGCATTTCTTGCTTTTGTTGAGGGTGAATTCCGGTGCAACAGTAAGGTCGATACCTTGGGACGGAAGGTTAATGAGTACCAATCTTGAAAGCGACATCTTCGCTTGTGGAATTAATGATGCGTGCCTTATTCTCCAGACTCCATCTGGTGCGAGCCTCGTGCACTGAGCCACTCATTTTATTATTCTATACTGTTACATGAATTGAGGGTGTGTTCGTGAAGAAAGCATAATATTATATCAAGGATTGACTATGTTACTTATTAGGGAATCACGCTCTTCCATTTTAGTATATTGAAATACACTTCTCCTTAAATTGCAATCTTTACCTTAAATAGTTTACTTTTTCTGCAAGTCACAAAATCAAAAACTTGTAACAGATACGTTACTTGGGGGTCAATATCATCACCATCTACATGTTTAGCTCCCACTGTAAAGCTTTACACTCAATCTCCTAAAGAAGGATACCATGCAAGTTAAGTTACCAACATCTACCACTCTACAATTTGTGACTTAGATGTAGTTTTTTCCAACAGCTGATATAAAAGTTTTGGTTTGATAGAATATTAAATTCTTAGTATGCTATGTGGTTGCAGCTTTGTCTGATCTTTGTACATCATAAGAAGAAAAAAAATGGTGATGATGTGAATGTATTGTTTTAGAATACTTTTTTTCTTCTGATTATTAGATCATTTTTGCACATCCTCTTTCTCATTTTCATATTAAATTGATGTCAGATATACAATATTTTATTAGCATGCACATGTAAAATAAAATACAGGCTATGACAGAAATTATTCAGACACAATAAGTTGGTTGGCTAATGGTGCACATGGAAACTGAAAATTGAGTGCTCAGTTGAATCACCAAAACAAATTATTCATTCATTGTGCTAAGTAATGTGCAGAAATCATTCTCCTGCTGCATGAGTTTAACTTATGTTTGAAAACATGGCATGAAAGATTGAAAGTGGTATGAACAAGTAATTGTACCAAATCATATATGGAAGATGGTTTTATTTTCATACATTACCAACTAACAATGAGTAGTATTAATCATGTCACCTTCTGTCTGCTGAGGAATTTGATTATTATTTTTTCATTTTAACTATCTTTATGTGTTTGTGTATATTTAATTTCCCTTTCATCACCTTAGTTACCCTCTCATGTTAGATTGTAGAACCTTCTAGGATACAAGGATTCACATATTAACATTTTTCTTATGAGATGCATTATCTTCCTCATAAAAGGGAAAAAAGACAAGTTGAATTTGAAGGCACTTGCAATACTTAAAAAAGAACTAGTAGCAAAATATATTTTTTTTGTGTTCTAAACAAAGTCCTAAACAAGGAAAATGAGAAATAGATAACCTACACTACTTATAAGAAAAGTAACTAATTATCCCTAGTTTGCTACTAAACAAAAAACATAAAAAGACTCCATAAATAGTCTTTTTCCCAACAAAAGTATTTACAAACAACTGTAATAACACAACTTCATCCACAAGATCCAGGAAGAATTTAACAAGAGGAAAAAAAACAACTTTCCCACTCCCAGTCCAACAAGTGCTTATGAAGTCTAGATTCTCATTTTACTAAAACTAGACGTGAGATCCTTTTTGGAGATGGAAAATTCTAGTGAGAGAGAAAAACTTGTGAATAAGATTATATTAATTTATTCACATAGTCTTTCTCTCTTCTGCTAGAATTTTTTAGTGCCATGAGGATCCCAACCCGAAATCTATATAAGAGAAACTTCACTTTTCAAAAGTGGAATACACAACTAAATAAGTTGGAAGACTTGGGGAATGTATCCATGATAAGAGGAAGAAAATAAACATCCAAAACTTTTGAGGAACACAGGAAGGAAAATTCATATTCCAACCATTCTCCACACTTGGACTTGGGATAAGAAATCAAAGGTTCATATAATTTGCATGATGAAACTCAACTTCTTTCTCCCTTTATACATTCTTATGGGTTGATATTGATAGGATCGGTTCGACCCTGCACGGCCATCCTCTCCGAGACATCAGCTAAAGAACTTAGGTTGCACCTAATCAACGCCTCCACAAAGTAACAAGTTTCGTCCTTCGTGTTCCCTTCAGGCACGTCCACGACAAATGATTCAATCACCATTGTACCTGGTCTTCCGTCAATAACCTCCGGATGGACTGTGATTATGGAAGAATAGTTCTGCAAATTAGATAAAAACACGTTTTAGTATTCGTTCAGCTTACAACTGATGCTAGTAAATACACCTATGAACATAAACATAAGAACATATGAACACAATTTAGTGTCAACATAAGAACATAGAAAATGAATTCAGACCATTTCTATTATTCAGTGCATTGGTGACCATGGACAATTAACAAAATATGCAGATTTTGAATTTTATTTTGGAAAATCCAAAATACCGAACTTGAAATCGGACTGTCCAATCATGATTTAACAGTTACCGATGTGCTGATCGCGTGAATTTCTAATCATAGTAATAATAAGCTCTCATGATTAGAAATACCATTTTATACAATTTCTTCATTTGTATAGAAAGAAACATATCAGTTAACAATACTTGATATAGAAAAATAATTTGAATTTAGAAAAACAAAGGATTATTAATAATCATACCCTCAGTCTATGATCACCACCAACAATCCTGATACCAAGAATATGTTCCTCATCATCAAGTTGTTCCAACCTCTCAGTACTTGTTGTTGCTGGAAGACCAGATTTAACATTCACTTCTCTTACACTTCCAATACTAAGGTCTCCTTGCATAATACACCTGCTAATAAATGGTTTATATTTCTGTGGCTGATCAAATCTTCTAACTAGAGACCAAACCTGAAAGAGACAAAATATAAACTAATCAGACCAATCAACTTCTTTTAATTTTCTCTTTTGGCACAAAACTCACCAAATAGTTAAACATGTCATCACATAAAGTCTTTTCTTCAATTTAATGAAACTAAACATCAATTAAATGTCTCACAAACAATAAAATTGGATTATAATATAGTAAAACTTCACAAATCCAAATCCAACCTTAAAAATATTTCTTACTATGTTTACAATTTTCATAAACAATATGTTATATGAAAATTCAAACCAAATCTCTTATAAAAAATGAAGACAACTCTTTTCAAAAAATGATTTCACAACCATAAACCAATCAAAACTAGCATCTTATGAGCTGAAAAATTCAATTTTTACCATACCCTCATAAAACAGAAATCTAGAATAACCATACATCTCAAAGAAATGGACAAAACCAATCAAGATCTTGAAAAATGAGAAATAAATTCTTTTATTATTCCACCATATAAATCAGACACAAAAACTATACAAAACACAATTTAGAACAAACAAAAAAACATTATATTAGTAAAAGAAACAAGAATCTTAAAAAGAAAACAAAAGTACTAACAAGATGAACAGGTGCTTTGATGTGTTTGACAAGAGCAGAGGAACACTGATTGTCCCTTAAATCATGTTTGTGATGTCTTCTTATGTACTGTGTCTCAATACCACTGTACTGTTGTTGTTCACAACCGTTGTTCATCTTCTTCTTCTTCTTCTTCTTCTTTTTCTTGTAACTGAAACTTTCTTAGTTTATGCTTTGGATATAACAAAAAAAGAGAAGAAAGAACAAGTGGTGGAGAGGGATAAGCTTGAGAGAGAAAAGAAAGTAGTTGGTGTAAAAAAGTGTCAACCTTACTTGGCTTAGCTTGCAGTTCATCAAAAATTCATGAATCCACCGACAATCATTTATTTTATTAGCTTCTTTTTTCTTTTTTAATATTTAGGTCAACATCAATATTTTTCTTCATTTTATAGGGTTGCATATTTTGAATAAAAAAAACTAATATATCTCTTCCTATATGGAACTCATTGATGTTCCAAACAGTAATACTTATGTTAGTTTTTATCTTGTGTGATCAAGATGAGTTGGTCGAGATGAAACAACTATTGTCGAGGTTGATGTAGGGAGTGGAGCATGCGAGCTTGTAACGTTCAAGTCAATATGATAGCAAAGACTCTGAGATATAATAAAGATAGAAATTGTGTATCTTGCATTTGTTGTGAAGGAAGTGTTTTATAGCAACTCGTCAAGAGTCGTTGGGGATTGATGAAGGGTCAGTTATGGAGACGCTCATCAATGTTTAACTTTGACGACCATTACTAGCCATTGAGACGTTACAAATAGTGAGAATCTAAGAGTGGTGGGTTCAGGCATGTTTTTGGCCTTACATAGTAAGAATCTCTAAATCTTATGTTATTTTAGAACAATTTTATTTATTTATTTAAGATTTGTTATTCAAAGTTAGATTAAGATTTTAGTTGCCCTAAGTTTGTGGGGACTAATGAAAATATAAAAGTTAGTTAGAGTTTGTTAGTAGATAGTTAGTTTAATTTGTTGACCAATAGTTAATTTGTTAATTTTCTATTAGCGCTCTATATATATATAGGGTATTGGGAGGATTCTCTCGTGTCACGTGAGAGTAACATGTGATTCAAGTCATTGATCTGATAGGAGAGAGAAAAAAGAATTGAGAGAATTTAAAATATAAAAAAAAGGATATAAATGAATTTAAGGGTGAAAATATTTCCAATTGAGAAAACATGATAAAACAAGACTTCCTTAAAATAAAAAAAAAAGACTTGGTATAATTCCCTCCCTTCATAGGGCATTCTTTGTGCTCATTTCCTATTTTTATCAGTCAATTTGAATTTTAAGAAATCTTGTTCTCTATCAAAACTCTTAGTCGTATTATTTCTGGATGATAAATATTCTCATTGATGCTACTTCTCTCAATCGAAATTAAAACATTAATTTGTCACAATGAAGGGAGAGTCTAGTTCATTTTAGTTGACTCAAACTTTGCACCAGACCCAACCTCTTGATTATGGATCAAAGTTCTAGTTATATATTTATGAAGACTTGATTATAGTGGTTAACACATACCCCATGTCAACATCAAAATGGAGCATATTATGGGTGGTAATTTTACTTTATCTATTTCATGTTCCGCTTGCTCTTTCTCTTTATTAGAGCCCATTATTATTGGCTTGCTGAATATGGAAGAGACAAAAGGGATCATCATTCACAATATTGCGAAATTATTCGATTATAATATATGTTTATGTATTAAAATTTTGGGAAATGTTAACTTGGCACAAGATAAAGATTTTAAAATAGAATTAAACAATAAAATTGTATTGAAAAGATAAATTTTTAAACTTTGAAGGTTATGAATGCACAATTTTTAAAGTTAAATTTCTTTATTTAATTTCTTATATTGTGCCATATCTTATGCTCTTAGGGCACAAGTTTGCAAAATCCTAAAATTTTAACAAAGATGGTGTTTAATTGAGTTTATAAGTTTTTTAAAAAGTTTATATACGATAACAACTGAGAAAATTAATGGGACTTTTTCCCCTTTGTTTGGTTTAAAAATGGAAAAACACAAATTAAAGCACAGGTAAAGTGCCTGAGGTTGTTTGGGCACACAGAAGAATAAGTGTTCTTTAGAATTGACTTAACCTTCAAACACTTCCAAAAAAATGGCATAGAAAATTGTTTTTTTTCCTAGTAAAAGGTATTTCAAATAAGAACTTTGTTGAGATTAAAAAACCTTTGTATTTGTCGGTCCTAGATTTTTTAGTGAGAGATGCTCCATCTTATTTCTAACATTTTGTCTTTTCCATTCATCGTATAGAGGTGGGTTTGGATCATTTTTACATGTAATCATCTCTTTACATCGTTTTTTCTATCATTTTATCTAAATAAGTGACATTCACCTAGATTTGAGTTTCTTGGAAGGCATATTTTGATATTCTCGTCTTGTTGCGATGTTTGTTCTCTAAGAATTGTCGGATCAACTTCTATTTATTATAGAGTTAATCAATAACTTGGTCATCAACGCTACATATCCAAAGACATGAATTATTTCCATTTTAATTTCCTGCCTAACCCTAAAAAACACTATAAATGCGCAAGCCCTTAACTCAAAGTTTGCAATTAAGAATATCGCATACCAGATTTTGACGTATAACTAATTTTTGCGATTGACGGTGTCCACTGTAGATCCACTTTGTCTTTTTTGACAAAGCAATAAATACAAGAATAATTAGTTTTTTAATTTAAAAAATTATTTTTAAATCCAGATTTTCCTTTTTTTAGAAAGTGCTGGAACCAAAAAAGTTGTTCTAGTATTTTATTTTTTTGGTGAAGACAATAAAAGCTGTCCTATTTTTCAGTACTGGGTTTCTAATACAATTTTTTTTCTGTAATGGTTTTGTCATCAATTCAAGTTCACTATATACACTTTAGTTCAAGGCCATGTTTAATTTTAAATTTATATGTGATTTAGAAAAATACTATAATATCTTAGTCTTTTTTTTTGTATTTTATCACTCTTAATATACTTTTTTTGGTTGATATTAAATAACAATATATGTGTTTTTTTAACAAAAATAGTAATATTTTGAATATATGCGTATGAAAAAGATACAATCGTGAGTTTGTGTTTCAAAGGCATATCTGCAGCATCTTTATTCACGAAACATTTGTGGATGAGACGTGACCCCATGCATCCAAATCGAATACTGGCCTTTCAATGTTCAACTAAAAAGACAAACTTTTATGGATCAATCTTTAGGCAATCTTTATTTAGAAAACACACTTTAGGCTCTTTCATTGGTTATTTTTAAACAAATGAAGTGAAGTGGAGGGTGGTTAAACAAAATTTTCATTCGGATGTTTGGATGTTTTAAGACAAATTTGAACAAAGTTTTCATTCTATTATTTGAAAAGTGTAGGAAAAATCAGACATAGAGAAATTAAAGAAACTCAGTTACAACTTAAAAATTGTAACTTTGAAATTTTAGAGTGGAGAGAAACCACGATCGTTGTCTAATGACAACCAGATAACAACACTATGTAAATATTGTTATAACATATAAACTACCTTCAATCGCCACATGACACCCGGTACAACCAACTCTCCAAAGCAAATACATAACTACATATCACAGCATTCAAAGACAACAATATAAGAGGAAAAAAAAACAAATATAAGTTTAAAGTGTTATAATTGATGTAACTTATAACAAAAAAATTAAATGAAGCATATATA
>Ga0228710_1009035_pt1 | contig 14025 bp, 3 predicted proteins | sample MedpolnodulmetaG_FD_177995 | JGI IMG/M metagenome (GOLD analysis project Ga0228710, IMG submission 177995) | Root nodule microbial communities from Medicago polymorpha collected in Santa Monica, California, United States - pink nodules | ecosystem: Host-associated > Plants > Roots > Nodule...
TTGATCATGTTATCCTTTTTTTGATTTTGTTCCTGAATGATTCCAATATGTGGATTTTTATTTCACTCTTATTTCAAAAGAGAATTGCTACTTACTATGAGAACGACAAATTGATCAACCTAGTTTGGCAAGACAATGAACTAAAATGTGGTGCGCTCTTTCAATAGTCTCTGTCTATTCCAATTTGAGTAAGTTCTAGGACAATTTGTATGGACAATATGATTTTCTTATAAGTATTAATTTAGCTACCCATGATTAAGAATTTTTTTAAAAAAAATCAAGAGCTAACGTGATTGTTGGTTAAATAATATAGTTAATTTCATTTTGTTATTAAGTTCTTGAATGAGATTTTATATTATCATTGGATAAAATAATTAAAGAACTTGTAGATCTTGGTTTACCAATCAACAATCTTATATCAATAATCGGTAACAGAAAAAAAAAGATAGACGTTGTTGCATCGTTAAATCATAGATGTCACAAAGATATGTTGTTCATGATCTTTTTCTACAATCCAACCATTCCTTATATCTATCAATCTTGTCAAATTATAGCAAGTTTTAAGAAAATAGACCCCGTGATGAAATTCAAAATATAAGGTATTTGTTTCACTTTTAAAATTGTTGATTGTACTCAAATTTAAATTTTATAGAATGATTACTATAATGGTACACTTTTATGATTTGAATTGATTATTTTAGGTATAACTAAAAACTATATCAATTTGTACTCACATAAATGTTTGAAGGTACATTAACTATGAACAAATTAAAATCTACAAATTCAATAGAAAAATAAAATAAAATGAGCATAATTGTAACTTCTAAAAAATTTGAGTGTATTATGAACATACAAATCATAAGAGGATAAATAAGATTATTTGGTATTAATTAACTTGTTTCCCATAACACATATCATCGATTGAGAAGTATTGAGAAAATGCAGGTTAAATCATGCATGGCTGCAAAATGTTCTTGAGAATTAATTTATGGTCAAGTAAACATTGTATCAATAGAACCAATTGACCACACCTTGCATACTACAATGTTCTACAATAAATATGAGCATAAAAGGAGAACATAATTAGTACCAAAACAAAGGCATGTAATAGATATAAAAATAAATTAAGGGTGTTTAATACAAACCAAAATGGTTTACCCTTAGACCATTTTCTAAAAGGTTCATATTACACGTACCTAAAATAGTGTAAAATAGTAAGTTAGTGTAAAATAGTAAGTATCATGTTGCAAACCAAAATAATTGTGTACTATCGATTATCAAGAATATACATCACTATTATATGAAAAAAAAAGTTATTCTAATTTTGAAAGGAAAAAAAAGCTAAAATTTAAAAGTACAAAATTAAAAGAAGTTATTACCACAATTAAAGATCATTAAACAATCATTTAAATGACAATGGAAGCTAGTAATGCGATGATTTTATGTACTCAAAATATATTACTCAGATTGATGTATAACGTTTGTGGCTAGTATGAGAGGTAGTACAATACCTATATTATTGAGTAAATGAGTTTTCTTCAAAATAATAATCGGTAATTATAATCATTTTGAATTGAGATTTGAATTTATACATTTTATTAAAAAGTATTTGATTGTAATAATGATATTTTAAAATTACAATTTACTCTTCTAAGTCAAAGGAGGTATATTTGATTGTAATGAAGATTTGAATAGTTTAAGACTAACATTAATTAGCTTAACATTAATGTAAATTGATCCTGAAAATTGCCACATGCACCTGTGAACGAAAAATGTTTCATTTGTTTATATTGTAGATGTCATATAAAAAGAAGTATAAACATTATTCGATAGTCAGTTTCTTTGTGTTGTTCTAAACTTTATTACTTTTAATGTGCTAGAACCTAATTATTTTTTAGGGGAGAACCTAAATATTATATGTGGTGATAAAAATTAGTTGTATATAGTTTACGTATACGGTGTGAACGATTATAGTAGCATACTTGTATATAATTGTGATAGGAAAATTTAACAAAATTTTCATTCAAACGAAATTGTTCAGACCATATATCCAAAACTACTAATTATTCAAACCAAACAACCAAATGAAATTGTTTAAAGCAAACACTCCATAATGCGTAAATTAACTTGATGGAAATGATAGAGAAATAAACCAAACATAATCTAACGGTGGAATAAATAAAAGAAAAATCAATCTTTTCTATTTTGATATTCTAATTGCATTCAGTTAGATTGGTTGTATTTCCACCGTTAAATGGAAAACACCTCTTCAACAATGTAATGCCAGTCAAAGCGCACATCAAATAATTTGATCATATGGTTGTAATGGCGAGATGCTTGACATTGAAGCATATCTAGTTGATGTTGTTTATTTTTGCAAAATATTTCTAAAATGCATAAAAAGAAGTATAAGGGTTTGGGAGGCGACTACATAATATTTTCAAAAGCAAATAGCAACATGTACTTTATATATTAGTAAAATTTGGGTTGAAATTTGAAAGTTGGGCTTGAGAGGGAAATCAACAATTTAAAATTGTGATCTGTATCTTTGTTTTCAATGTGGAATTGATTATGAATGGTTTTAGTTTGGATTAATTTGGTACTATAGTTACTATAGTTTTGACAAAGCCTAATTTTAGGTAAAGGAGAATATAAACCGATTGTCCGAGATAGGGAAAAAGAAGTTATTAGAGAGTAGATCTCTTACATATTTATGGTATAAAAAATGTTGATGAATAGATGAATTATTGTAAACAGGAACAATTGATTGACTACAATAAATGGTGAGACAATTCTTTCGATTTCTTGGTGGTAGTAATATGCAATAAATTAGATCATAGGTTGCACATAATCGTAATATAGAATCATTGGAAATGAGAGATAAAAAATGTTCATTGCTATTATATACACAAATCAATCATCTCTTTTCACCATGATACCAATAATTTTTATTTTAAAAAATCAAATAATAGTTCATTGCTAACAGGTTTCTAAGTCAATGCTCAGAAACAAAAAAAAAATACAAATTAAAGAAAGAAGTTGAATAATAAAAATAATAATATGGAGCTGTACTGATTATGATTTCCTCAAACTTAATCAAGCATTTGCACCCACCACTGAAAACTTCTTCACCCCATATAGAACCCCGAACCTGTAAACAAAATGACCATATACATTCATAAGTTTTATGCTAAAGCTATATCCTAAAAAATCATGGATCTGCCACTTCTACACCTCTTAATTTTTAAGTTCTATCCGGTGGAGGTTGAATTTTAAATTAAAATAAATTAAGAAGAATACACAAATGTATAAGTCAACAAACTGAAGAACCAATAAACAAAATCATGGCACAACATAGGTATTACATAGAGGAGAGAAAAAAATTACTCATAATGATATGGCACAACAGAGGTATTACGCAGAGGAGAAAAAAGTATTACTCAGATCGATTGTTGGTGTATAATGTATGTCGGCTAGTGTCCCTTTTATAGATATATATTTTTTTTTGCGTTAGAGGTAGTATAATACCTATATTATGGAGTAATGAATTTTATTCAAAATAATAATGGGTAATTACAATCATTTTAATGGAGATTTGAAATAATGTCTTTCAAAAAAATATTTGATTGGAATCATGATATTTTTAAACTATTATTTATAGGCTCTTCAAAGTCAAATTATATATATTTGATTGCAATGCAGACTTTAATTCATTAATTACCCTAACATTAATGTAAATGATCCTAGAGATTGACACGTGTACTTGTGAATGAAAAAGGTTTGAATTGTTTATATTGTAGATTGTAGATGATTATTAGATAACTATGATTATCAAATCAAAATATATAACGAATCAAAAACTAATCATGAAAGATAAAGAACAAACTATTCAAGTAAAGCCAATTTGATTTCCTGACAAAAAAAAAAACCATTTTTTTTAGAAGTAAAACCAAATTTTTTTTTTAAAAAACTAGGTATCCGATCCAAGAACCGACAAGTAAAACCAATTTGATTAGCTAGGTATAAAAAAACACCAACATAATATAATAATCTCCTTCCTTCAAAAAAAATAATGTATTTTTGCCGCTTGGTATTTCTCTAATCAACCCACCTTTCAATTTTTTTTAAATAGTTTGATTTGAATCAAATTCAAAATATATCAAATCCAAATTATTTTTCCAATTCAATTAAATAAAATCTTTTTTTTAGGTGGGGTGTGTCAAGCTATATATTGTGGTGGACTCTTCTCTTGAAATAAATTTAATATCGTGTGTGCAACTGACCCACATATCAGATATTAAATTGATAACAAAAACATATATCACAATTGATCTTAATCAAAAGATATGGAAATGTATGATTAAATAAAATTCAATTAAGTAGAAGTTTGAATGAAATTTGATTGAGAATATGAAAGTTTTTAAATATTTTTCAAACTCACAACTTTTTTTTTATCATTTTTGCTTTCGATTAAAACGCATGTTTCCCAAAACGATAACAATCATCCCATTAACATTTGAATGAGATGATAAATGGTCTCTTTCGGTTTGTTTAGAGGTCATTGATTTGAATTCAGCCTTCAAAATCCATTAGTGTTAGAGAAAAAGAGAGAAAGAGAGAGAGAGAGAGATTTTTACCATCCATTATACCTACTTCACATAAAAAAAAAAGGATAGCTAGCTCTTTTTTATTGACCCATAAATCTATGAAATAGGGGCAGAAAAAATATTATAATTTTTTGACATAGATTTAAATTTATTTTTTTGTTGAAAAAGATAAAATGAAATTTAATTAACCAAAGATCTTTACTTTTCGTGTACAAGGAGTGGCAGAGAGATGTAAAGAAGAAGGATCAATTACAACCAAAAAAGAACCCAAAAAAATGACACGAAAAAACAAAACAAAACAGCTCAAATACATAAGATGAGATTAAGCCACCATGTGGTAGTTAAAAGTAAAATTGACGTGATTTTCCTTCGGTCACAAGTAAGATTAAATCTTAATATCATCAAGAAGATGGTAAATAAATTCTTCCTTTTGATGATGATATATTTAAATATTAATAGTAATTTTATTAAAATAACTATATAAAGTAAATGTATAATATGTAATAGGTGATTGTTAAATAATACATATTTTATCGGGTTAATACCTCAAATAATCTCCATAATTTTACCACTATCTAAAAATAGCCATTGTAAGCAAAAAAAATAATGATTACACCCTTGTAGTTTTGAATTTTTTATATTTTACATAGACTATTTTCAGACGTTGTCCAAATATTTTTTAACAAAGTGAAAGTTAAAATATAAAGAATAAAAATTTACAGAGGTCTAAACTTTGTTTTTTTTATATTGACTATTTTGACACCTCAATGAGGTGACCTCAATCAAATTACATGAACTATTTGAAGTATTAACTCTATTTTATAACTTAATATGAAGCATATATACATATGAGGCATGTAAGAGTTTAACATAACGAGTGATTCGTACCGAAACTTAACGTTGATGATAGGTCATTAGGAAATCCGGATTGCTTTGATTATGGAGGCTTAATTTTAATCCCTTTGTAATTGGTTATATAGATAGATTCTCTAGTATTTGTTGCATCACTTCAAATATTAATGTTGATTTACATGCTATTTAATATGGTCTTGAGGTGGCTTCTAGTAATGATGTTAGATCTATCATTTGTGAACTAGACTACATATCTACTTGGAGTTTGATTGAGGATGAAGTGCAGCCAACACATATGTATGCTATTGTTATCAATAACATTCAAAGGTTTATGGAATATCCTTGAGTTTTGACTTTCCATCATTCCTTCAGGGAGAGTAATAACTAGGTGTTCCGGACCAACTATAGGGCCCAATGAGCCTAAGCCCAATAAAGAGTATCTCACGAGGGTGATGGGACAAGCTAAGCTACGTGCGCGACATCGTACGGGAGTATTCCTCGAATCCATATGAGTAGTCAAAGACATCTCTAACCACATCCGAAAGAGGTGATGCATTTCAGGGAAACGGTTATGCTCTTACGCACCTATATAAGGGTGACTTAGCGTCACCTCGAAGGTACGATTCACTTTTACCTCATTTCACACATATCCACCTCATTCTTATACTGACTTGAGAGTTGGAGTGCAAACGTGCTTACAGACACATTTCTCCTCCGCCGTGAAGACCGCCGCAAAGGATCAACATCCACCTCAACGAAGTATCAAGCATAACTGCATTCTTTTCTCGATCTTCATTGAAGAAATCACTAGGTAAATGTGATTTGAAGTTGGGTATCTTGGACTGGAAGTACAACTTCTTTAGTGGTGTATACCATATGAACCTCTCTATCTCCCACCCTCTCTACTATTGTACTCTAGAGATAGACTAAATTTAGCAAAACATCACTATCCTCATTCCTTCAAAATATGAGACCACAAGAACTAAAATTCATAGACAAGCTTCTCACATGGATGAGATAAAGGGCAACCATTAATTAATACATGTTAAGAGTCTCACATTAAATAAAATATAATTTAAAAATGTGTTTATAAGTCACTTTAATATTTAGCTTACAAGTCACTGGGTTTTGGTATGTAGGTTGGTGTTGTGGTTTGGCCTTTGTATATATATATATGTTTTGTATTCTTCTTTTTTTTGTTATGTAGTCTAGTGTCTAGAACTCACACAATTAAATGTGGAGAAGTGGGGTGTCCGGAGTTTTAACCTCGACCCTAGCATATAATATGCAATATGTTTTGTATTCTAGAGCGGCTTTGCACTTTTTTTTTTTGACAAAAGAGCGTCTTTGCATTTCTTGTGCTAGTTTGTTCATTCTCAATAATTTTTTGCTTATAAAAAAAGTCACTATGCTTAGACCCTAAATATTTTTTTTAAAGTGCTTCGATATATTGTTGTACCCTATTAGGTGACTTGTAAAAACTCAAGCATTTCCTGGCACTTCATAATCGGTAAAAAGTAATTCTATAACCTTGAGCATTCTGCAAATTATGGAGAATCAAATTCTCGAATATGGTTATCCAAAAGTGAGACTACCTAAATCATTGCTTCAAGTCCACCAATAAAAAAAGTTATTAAATTTTATAACAAAAAAAACATGTACGGATAATTTTTTTCTTATTAAAATTTGCTTTAAACTCCACTTACTATTTAAAATTATTGGGACAACTTTGTTCTTGAGACATAATTCAAATAATTTTGAAGTTAATAAAATAAGAAATTAATTTTTTTTTTAAATAAATGAACAAATAAAAAAAGTTTAAAAATATATAATAATAATCTCTTTTTCTGGACCCAAAAATTAGGCTCATTCTACCGAGTCCAAAACTAAGCTATCTACACACTCATACCACAGGGAAGTGTGCTCACAATGGCGAACCTCTGATTCAGAGGAATCTGAAACGTCTCCTTCACACATTAATGTGTAACGCTCAATGATTATAAAATTTGTCTTCTGTAACCGTCGATCAACATCTACCAATCATCCATATGAGGATTCCCACTCCTCACCAATAAATGAGGGATTTTCTGGTCCTCCAAGATACAATCTCCTAATCTTTATACTATTTTGTTCTTGAGCGTCAGAGTGTCTTTTGTGTACACCCTCATTATTTTTCAATCGCAAACTGCTCATTCTATGTTTTTCACATGATCACGTTAGATCACTTCGCATATCAAATTTGTATGACATGAACTTTGGATCAACTAGGGTGTCTTTTTTTTTTTTGGTAGGGAATACGGTGTTATTTTGAAAATATAAGTTTATTAAAAAAAATGTTAGTTAAATCCTATTTGATTTTACTAATCTTTTCAGAGTATATTTTGGTGTTGGATATTATATTTTGAGTTTTATACAAAATTTAATTAATATGATGACCAAGCGAAATTATTTTTTGACTAATGATGACCATGCGATTATTTTCCATGTAGCAAGTAAATAATTTTTTTTGTCAGAAAAAAGTAAATAAATTTGTATGACATGAACCTTGGATCAATTATAATAGCACCCTAGATATAACCATATTTAAATTTAGTATGTTTCAATGCCTACTAACTACTGCGGCACCAATGAACAAAAATCTTTCAAGTATGTCACACATGATGTTAACTTGGCCGAAAAACAAGTATGTCACACTTTCTTAGCCAAAAGACTCAGGAAATGTATAATTAAATAAAATTCAGTTAAGTAGATTGAATGAAATTAATAAAATTCAGTTAAATAAAACAACATATATTAAAACAAAGAAAGCGCAATAGAAATAATAGAAGATCAAGGCATTGTTCTAAAAAAGTTTGAAGCCAGAAGCCCAAAAACAATATGAAGCAACAAAGTTCCAACAAAGGCTACCTAATGAAAGTTCCAATAAAAAACCTCATAATACTAAGAAAAGCTCCATTACACTAATATGTAATAACAATACAAATCACTAAGTGCATTATTTTCATCTGTAGATGGCTTAGTGGCAGCTTGTCCATCATCATCGGCAAACATATCAAAATCATCCGAGTTCCCAGATATGCCTTCTTCTCTTGCCCTAACCAATTTCTCATATCCATCTGCTTCACGCTCAAAAACCTCTTTATGTTCATGATAAACGTTGTATTCACCATTCTCCATAAGCTTCATAGCATCCTCAGTTAGCTGGTCAAATACAATCTTAGTCGCAATGCGCCTCTTCATGATTGCCACATCTTTAGAAGAAAGCTCTTGGAACTCATCTTCATCATTTGTTTCCGCGGAGCTTAATCCAGCATATCTAGGATCAACCTCAACATTATCAAGCCATGCATCCTTAATCTCATTATCTCTGACATATTCAACAAAGTTTCCGGATGCATCAAAATAACCTTCTTCCCTTTCTTTATCTAGGTTGAAAAGCTCAATCTGAATCCCGTCTTCAACAAAATTCTCATTTTCCTTGTATGTAACTTCAGCAACCTTCGAAATACCTCCATTTTCGTCACTAAAAAGCTCAGCAGTAATTTGATTCCTCCGTTTCACCCGCTCTTTGGCAGCAACAGACGGATTCGGCAAATCATTCACATCCTCCTCAGCAATTACTTTCTCCACTATTACATCAACTGGTTTCCCTTTCTTCCCCTTGGGAAACCTAATCCTCTTAGCTGGTGGATTTTTGGTGGAGTCGATATTGTCTTCGTGAAGAAGGCGTTTAGCGCGGCTGCGAGATGAACCTTCACCTGACATTGAAGCTTCCAGCGGTTTAACACTTATTCTCTTGAGCCCTTTGGAGAGAAATATAACAATACGAGAAAAGAAACAAATTAGGTTTAGCTTTGGAGAAGGTTTGAGGTCGATAGTATTAAAAAGCCGAGCAAATATATGTGTGAGTGCTTTGTTGTTTATATAGGTGGGTATTTATAACTAAGAGAAGTGGGTTTTATAAAGCGTAACAAATTATATGATTAGTTTTTTTGGATATATACAAAAGTTTGTTACGATATTTATCATTGATTGGGCTTTTTAAATTCCTGTTGTTGTGGCTTTCTAAAAAACGATTATTAGATAACAATGATTATCAAATCAAAATATATTACGAATCAAAAACTAATCACCAAAGAGAAAGAACAAACAAGAATATATTATGTGAGAATGACTTCTTTACGTGAGAATGTGAGAGTACGTTTTTAGATATCTTACCTTTAAAATAAAATGAAAGGCTTAGATTTAAAGTATCAAAATAATCATCACGTGGACCACCGCCTTCTTCTTTTCTTCCTCACGTTTCATTTTCGGACCAAAAAAAAAATACCTATTTTTGTTTAGAAGTAAAACTAATTTGATTAACTAGGTATAAAAAAATTACCTATTTAAAATATTAATCTCCTTCCTTCAAAAAAATAATATATTAATCTCCTAACTAATTATTAAATTTAAGTAATATTTCCCGCTTGGTATTTCTCTAATCACCCCACCACCATTCAGTTTTTTTTCAATAGTTTGATTTGAATCAAATTCAAAATATATAAAATCCAAATTATTTTTCCAATTTAATTAAATAAAATCTTTTTTTAGGTGGGGTGTGTCAAGCTATTGTGGTGGACTCTTCTCATGAAGAAATATATTTAATACTAAGTATTCAACCCGTGCGTTGCACGGATTTCATTAAAATACGGTTAAATATTATAATTTTTTTATTACAATATGTTTTTACCATTTGATTTTATCATAGAGATTGTGATAAATCTCGAATATTATTTATTTATGAAATAGAAAAAATGGACCTTTACAACTACATGTTACTTCAATAAAATTAGAAACCCTAACTATTTTAATTTTAATGATATATTTTAATTCCCCCAATTATTATTTTATTTCAATATTAATTTGTTATTTAATTTCACTTTATGAATATATTTTAATCTAAATGAAATGAAAATGATGTGTAGAATGATATACGATGTAGACAATGTCATGTAGGATCCATATCATTAATAAGTATGCCACATCATCTAGAGAGGATGAGACCAAAACTTTCTTTTACTTTATAACTAGGCGGACCAAAATGCTTTTTTTTAGAAAAAGGGGTATCAAACATTAACAATTTTAAAAACAGTGGGATCAAAATTACATTTAAACCAATTTTTTTTTTTAAATTAATGAACAAATTAAAAAAGTTTAAAAAATATATAAAAATAACCTCTTGTTCTAGACTGCCCAAAGAGTGTTGTTTGCGTGTCAATACCCAAAAATTAGGCTCAATCTACTAAGTCCAAAACTAAGTTATCCACACAGTCATACTACAGGAGGTGTGCTAACAACGGTGAGCCTCAAACCCAGTAGAATCTAAAACATCTCCTTTACATATTAATGTGTAACACTCAACGATTATAGAATTTGTCATCTTTAACTGTCGATCAACGACTATAAATCATCCATATGAGGATTCTCACTCCACGTCAATAAATGAGGAATTTCCCAGTCCTCCAAGGTACTACCTCCTAATCTTTTTACTATTTTGCTTTTGAGCGTCATAGTGTCTTATGTCTGTGTACAACTTACTATTTTTCGCATGATCACCTTAGATCACTTCTCATATCAAATTTGTAAGACATGAACTTTGGATCAATTATAATAATTAACTAGGATGTCTTTTTCTTTTTAAGAGAATACGGTGTTATTTTGAAAATACAAGTTTATTAAAAAAAAATGTTAGTTAAATCCTACTTGATTCTGCTAATCTTTTCAGAGTATATTTTGGGGTTGGATATTATATGTTTTGAGTTATATACAAAATTTAATTAATATGATGACCAAAAAATTCTTTTTTGACTAATGATGATCATATTTTCCAACTAGCAAAGTAAATAAATTTGTATGACATGAACCTAGTTTGAAGCAATAGACATAATAGAAGATAAAGGCGTTGTTCTAAGAAAGTTTGAAGCCAGAAGCCAAGTAACAATATGAAAGGTTGTTTAACCATCAAATTTCCAAAAAAGGATACATATACACAGACAGGACTCAAGATAGTTTATTTTTAATACTAAGAAAAGCTCCATTACACTAATAACAATAAAAATCACCTCATATAATACTATATATTAACGGAGGAAATTACACAATCCAGTAAAAAAAAATACATAAGGAAAATACTTCATTCAAAAGCTCCATCACTATTGCGACACAATGGACACGAGAGGGATGATTGACGATGGAAGCATCTTTTGAGCCATTGAAAAATACACTCTTTATGAAAAACATGCAAACATTTGGTCATAACATGTTCTGACTGTGATCCATTGAAGAGCTCTTCCAAACAAATTGCACACCGGTCCGTTGAGTAACAAGATGAATGATCCATTCCAACCCTTTTCAAACTATCCACAACAAGTAGGGCTTTCACAGCATCATTGTCTTCACTATACCATGTATTGACTTCAAGCTTCACGTCTATCTCCCACATATTCTGCTCTTCGTCGTCATTAGCGAGCATCTCCCTAGCATGTTGACCAATCTGAGGCAGTATTTCTTTTGAGATGTGAGAAGAAATAGACAGAGAGGAAAAATAGTCATATAATACGTTGTCTTCCCTATCTAATAAGATATCACAAGGAATCAACAAGGTTCGATTTATGGTGGTCTTACAGTCAAGGATTGAGTTTGAGGCATTGGAATGCAAGGGAAAATTAACTTGGTCGTAATGAAAATTAACGTGGAAATAGTTACTAAAAGGATAATCTTCTTTTGGGATTGTAAAGGTTGGTTCTTCGATTGAACTTATTTTCAGGCTAAAATTATAATCCATGATGAGTGATCGATGAGAGAAAAGAATCTGGAGAGTAATATGAAAAGAGACAAATTAGGTTTAGCTTTGGAGAGAAAATAAACAAACTAGGGTTTAGTTTTGGAGAGTTATATTTAGTTTGTTAAGTTTGCACTATATTTATAGGGTTAAACTTCCAACTAAAGATTTTAGGCGATTTTAATGGGAGAAATCAAAAACTTAAAATCCAATACGTTATTAACAATATCTATCAATAAGAGAAAAATATTTTAAGATTATCCAACAAAAAAATAAAACATTCTAGAACGCTGATAATTTTGGATAACAATCAAAATATATAACAACTCAAAAACTAACACAAATAACAAACTATTCAAGTAAAACCGATTTGATTAACTAGCTATAAGAAAATAACAACATAATAAAAACTTTTTTTTTGGAGGTGGCAACATAATGAAAAGTAATCACGAAAGACAAATAACAAATTACTCTATTCAAGTCAAACCGATTTGATCAACTAGGTATAAAAAAATACCAACAAAATATATAAAGGGTCTTGTTAACCACTGCCTTCAGGGCAATGGTGAAACTATAAATAAAAAATTAGTCTTGAAAATATAAACTTTGATTTCTTATTAAGTAATAATTACACTACTTTTTATAAAATAAAGTTACTTATTTTGGTTGTTTAATCAATAACTTGAGGATATTGTTTAGCATTCTCCATATTTAAATCTCCTCACTTATTATAAAATTTAAGTACTTTTTGCCGCTTGGTATTTTTTTAATCACCCCACCATTCAGTTTTTTCAAATAGTTTGATTTGATTCAAATTTGGACTTGTTTAGAATAATTTAGAAATTATTTTTAGAAATAAAATTATTTTGACCTTGAATAATTTAGAAATTATTTTTAGAGATTTTATAAAACATCAAAACCTATTTTTGTGTTTATTTACCGTTTTAAAATTCATTTTTTTAAAAACCAAATAATTTATTATGATTGGATATAACTATCAAAAAGGATTTTTCTTTTTTGTTACAAAGTTAGTTCAATATTTTGAAACATATTTTCTCTCTCCTCTAAAAAAATCTATTTTTTGAGAAGTTACTCTTAACAACTTCTTACTTGAAGTTGTTTTTAGATTTTTTTTTAAAAAAAGTTATAACAAACAGTATGCAATACGCTTAAAAGTTATCATTTTTTTTTAAAAAAAAATGATTTTTTTTCTTAAAAAAACTATAACAAACAGGCTCAAAATATATCAAATCCAATTTATTTAAATAAAACCTTTTTTTAGATATGGTGTGCCAAGCAATTGCAATAATGCAACGCAAAAGAAACACTTGAAAGTTACAATAGCAAGTTGTTCTGGACCGATCAAAGATCTAGGGCCCAATAACAAAACTAGCCCAAATACCGCATTTGGCAGTTTACTCGCAACACACCCCTTCCCCGCGAGGGGGTGTACGGAGCAACCGATACCAATTCAAACGAACTGTAACGTTTCTTTCCCCATGTTCTCGCGAATCTCTCCTCGACGGTTACACTTTCCACGATTTCGTAACTGTCGGGCACACGTGTGTCATACAACGGCTCTGCAAACACCCACCTCTATATAAAAGGGGCTCTTCGCAGTCCCCAAGGAAGAATCTCTCTCATCTCTTAACCCTCGTTTCTGACCTCTACTGATTTGAGCGTCGGAGTGTCTGTAGGTACACCCCCCCCCCCCCCCCCCCCCCCCCCCACCACCCCACAACC
>Ga0228710_1009036_pt1 | contig 14024 bp, 11 predicted proteins | sample MedpolnodulmetaG_FD_177995 | JGI IMG/M metagenome (GOLD analysis project Ga0228710, IMG submission 177995) | Root nodule microbial communities from Medicago polymorpha collected in Santa Monica, California, United States - pink nodules | ecosystem: Host-associated > Plants > Roots > Nodule...
CATTAGGATGTCATCCTTATCTTGTTGTAGCTTCACCAGACCATTCTCAAGAATGTTCTTCCTGTGTAAACTTAGATTTTTCTTCTTTCTTTTAAGACTCACGTGAGTCTTTGGCCTTTTGACAATGATTATTCTTTTTGTTGCAAAGCCTTGCCATGACACATAGATTGCTTCCTTTTTGGTGTCATTTATGAAATGTAACTCTTTATCCTCTTTTGATGAGACAGAGGGAATATTTTGTTTTTGCTTTCAATGATGCAAATATTGTAGCAGAAAGTGTATGTGTGTCTTTTTGCTCTTTTGCTTTGATGAGAATATTTATAAGCTTAGAATGTTCTTCTCTTTAACAAGAACATTCTTCATGAAACATTTCTCACAAAACACATTAGTAGATAACAAATTAAAAACTATAAAATGTTTGTGATCTTTAAAACATCAAATAAGGATTTTGTCCTCAACAATCAGTGTGGCAGTCTCTCTGCTGCTTATCAGTGCAAAGTAACAAGAAAATAATTGATCAATAAGAAAAAGGTAAACGATAATCTGCATATCCTTGAGGAATCACAAGCATATTGATTTGATATGAATGAACATAAGCCACTTAAACAAATGTCTTTAGCTTTTGTTTCTTTGGATAGTAATGATTTGTATTTAGAGTGAAATAAAAAGACATACTCTTTTGTTTGGATCTGATTTTTCGACACCATCTCCGATGAGAACCATCGCTGTTTGTTCATATTTGCTTCTCCGGCGCCAGCGCCGATGAGAAATTACAGACAGAAGATAAAGAGAAATCGATGGTGAGTGGAGAGAGAGAGAGAGAGAGAGAGAGAGAGAGAGAGAGAGAGAGAGAACGCAGGTGAGAGATGAGCAAGAGAGGAACAGAAATGCGAAAAGACGAAATTACCCCTATCATATTAATAAAAAATGCCACATGAGAGTGGTACAAAGGTGGTACATCCACCTAAGGATGTCTGTATAACCACTCTAACATATTCGGACATATTTTAGTCAGTAGCACCCGTGCATCGCACGGGTCGGAAATCTAGTTGTACTTAAAAGCATTGTTGCAAGGGCTAAAACGGGTCACCATTGTAAAACCCCTCTTTTTAAGATTGTCATTAATTGGCATATCATTGAGAAGAACTTTCCAAATTATCAAGGTTTTGGCATGATGATCACGTTAGACCAAAGTTTCTTTTCCATCTAACATGTTAATTGAGAATATAATTTGCAGTTTAGACATCTTTAAAGGAGTGCTATCTAATGATAGAGCGATTGCAAACCATATGCTTTTATCAAGTGTAAGAGGAATTATAGATCCTTAATTTTGTTGGTAAGTACAGGTTAGGCAGTAATGAGAATAATATTATATTAGATTCCTTAACCTACTCTTAGGAGACTCCTAAGCATTTTCATTAGTTTATACAACAATAAATTTCACATGTATGTCTTACACGGAAGTTACCTACTAGTAATAAAGAAATTTGTAGTAGTACATGAAATTAATCTTGTGTGAATCGTTACATGGTATGATTAGGCAAAGAAGATACAAACTTTTTAATTACCCCAAAGAGTTCCTTAGCTTTCAAAGGCTCCTTATCTTGAACACCATGATAATCTCCTTTTGTAAAATGTCCCACAACTTTCACTCTCTTTTCTTCCATCAATCTCACTAACCCAATAGAACGATCCACAAGTGGATCACCATCACAATCAGTCACCAACACATACCACCCAAGTCTTCTAATATTTTCCAATCCTAGAACACTATCTCCCACCGTTGGATTACAATACTCATAATCACGGTCAACTCCAATAGGTAACGACAATTCCCACAACATATCATTGTTACACAATAATAAATGAGACTCATTAGCAAGCCTAACCTCTGAACGTGTCCTATGAATTCCACCAAAAAAAGGTTGAATCAATATAAGCCCTTTGATCATCTTGGAAGTTTCATCTTCTACTTTGGCTACACGTAGACCCGCGTTATATGCGATATTTCCACCTGCACTACTACCCATGAGAAAAACATTTGAATAATCAACATAATTTTTTAACCAATCATCTGATAGATTAGCTTTGATCCAGTGCAGAGCCTCCACTGCATCTTCATATGCAGTTGGGAGTCTATGTTCCGGTGCAAGACGATACTCGATTGACGCTACAACAACTTCAACATCTTTTGCCATGTTGAAGCAAAAATCATGAAAAATGGTGGATGCTGCACTTAGAAAAATGAATCCACCACCATGGAAAAAAATCACAAGGGGAAGTTTTTTGAGGGTATGATTCAATGTTTTAGGTAGGAAGATCCTAGCCCAAGTTCCCTTTGATTGGTTGATGATGAGATCTTTGGAGAGAACGGGGAGGGTGGGATCTAGTGAGGGAGGAGAGTCTGGAGGTTTGTTTGGGCGTGTGACTGTGCCATTTGGATTAAGGATAAGGTTGAGTTGTTTGTATGGATCGTTGCATGGTTTTGGTGATTGTGTTTGGGGTGTTGTTGAGTTTAACATTAAGAGGAATGTTAAGGTGAATGCAAATGTAACTGAAAATGAAAAGAGCGACATGGTTGATTTCAGAAACATTATATGATGGTAATTAAAAGGAAAAAGCTATGTAGGAAGAATAAGAACATGGTCGTCGAAATAATTGCAGGTCCTTTTTTATATTTTATCCTCTTTCTATTTTTCGGGCCTCATGTTCTCTATAGCTAGCGGACGAAATTGGTGAATAATAAATTAATTTAAGTGTCCACTCCTCTATGTCACATCTATTTTTTAAACCTTACAAAAAAAAAGAACTATATATTTTGTAGTTACGATATGTGTACCCATGTGGCATACCACTTTTCTACACCCTCCCACTTGTCACAAATAATTATAAAATAATATACTTATACCAAGTCAACAAAAAAATAGAAAAAGAAAAATGAAATGTTCTTTCTCATATTATCTTGAATGTTCACTCTCTTTCTCTCGTGTTCTTCTCGTCGGTGGAAACCACATACTTCGTCTCCACCAACATGGTCGATCCCACATACTCGAAGGCGTCATCGTATTCTCTCACTGTCGTCGTTGATAACTGAGTCTCTCTATCTCCTCCCAATCATCGTTTCTCGATCTTAGTTGTTGATTCTATTGAAGGTGAGTTTTATCTTGTTGTTGGTTCTTCAATTCATGGGTTGATGGTTTGCATTTAGAGTTTTTTGTGTTTTGAAGTTTGTTTTTAAAAATTGGTAAACACATGAATATAGTTTAGGAATTGGAATACAACTTTAGTTTTGAAATCACTTCTGACATGTGTGCATAAAAATTAAAGAACCCTAAACACTAATTTTAAAATTGGTTATCCAAAATTGAAATTAGTTTTGAAATACTAAATCCAAAAATTGGTAAGTTTACTAATTTGAAGTTATTTTTCCCAAATTGAAATAAGTTTTTTGCACTAGAGGACGGGGGTGAATAGTGTTTACAGATTTTCAACAAGTTTGCCAAAGCATGAGTTTGAAGTTTGATGATGAATATTGGGTTATGCTTGAATTATGATGATAGACTTAATAATGTAGAAATACGAATTCAAATATGAATAAACAATTCACTAATGATTCTTATTTAACAATTCAATAATCAATACATAATTCAAATGACAAAACTAAACAATCTCAAACCAAACCTATTAACAACAAATTACACTTAATTACCGATGATTACAAGATATATGAAAGAATTGTTTGAAGTTAATTTTAAACTTTGGTTGTAAGAAAGTTGAAAGTGTGAAAACCTCAATTAAGAAAATTGTGGATAGGCTATTGAAAAACAAAGCTCACACTTTGGTGGTTATCACTTCATGCAAGAAATTAATATATCCAAAAGTAAAATGCAGAAATTGAAAAGGTAAGGGAAATAAAGACACTGAGACTTATAGAGGTTCCCCCTGTTTGACCTCACTAGGGGTATGTCCTCTCTTCGTGATAGAAAACGTCTCTATCATGGTCTTCCTTTGTCATGAAAATGTTTACAAGTATACTATTATAAAGATTCCTTTGATTCCCTCATCTTTTATGCTAATCAATCACAGAAGATCCAATCTTTAAGTCATCTTGAAATTGAACAGCCACAAGGTCTTCAAATCTCAAGCTTCCATGCAATCCCTTGAATTGTTGCTCTCAGAATTTGTATTTGCTATGTTTAAAGCTTTGATCCCCTTGAACCTTGAATAGTTAAGTAACAACCCCCAAAATCCTTTGGAGGTGAAAAGTGCCTTATTCTTATTAGGTCCTTGATCCACCACCAAGACCCTTGAGAGAAACGCATCTAACAACTCGTATAACACCCTAACAATCTTGACCTCACGCTCTACAAAGATCTTAGAAAAAGTGTTTAATCTGAAGACGGTGTAGAGAACGAAAGAGAGTTTGCAGATTTCATAGCCTATTTGCAAATTGTTTCAATAATAAAACAAAAAGGATAGGAAGGTATATATATATAGGTGTGCCTGAAAGTATTCAATTTTGACACCAAATCACAAACCTGAATCGAATCGTAATAAGTATGAATTGATTCAACTAGTGTTAAAAGAGGACATCTGCAACTATGAAGTGTGATACGATTCAGAAGAAATTTGAATTGATTCAAGACTTTTTCCAGATGAATATTGATGCCATTCAAAACTCTACGGGCAAGAGTTTGAATCAAATCATGAAGTCCATATGAAGATTGATATGATTCAAAGAACAATGATACGATTCTAATAAGGACACCTAATCGAGAGGTTAAATGATACAATTCAAAATATTCAATGAATATCTGAATCGATTCAAATTGTAAAAAATACCACAAACAACCAAAGACAAAGGTACAATTTAGAATTATATGAATCGAATCAAGTGCCTCAAAAACACAGTTTATTGGAAAACTTGACTCCCACAAACACAATACTGACAACTATTTACAAATGACACTAATGTAAAGGGCATGAGATATATTCTTATTTTTTTAGGCAAGAATACAATTATCTCATTTCATTAACTCGTCTTATTTATTGTGCAATTTCAATTTCAATAAAAAAATATATTATATTCTTTTTACAAGAAATTTTTTTTTTTTTGAGTAAAGAAAAATGTAATATATTCTTAGGTGGAATTCTATCAAAACAATATTAATAGGTGGAATAGAGCCATTGTTTGTAAAAGTGAAAATAAGAGTCCCAACAGTAAACCCTATTTTCTCTCACTACCAAAAAAAAACCCTATTTTCAGCAGCTGACTCTTTCAATATCATCACACGTTACACCAACAAACCTACATCACTCACTCCCACACACATATATACTCTCTCTTTCTCCCACAGAGTTACACACTCCAACCCTTTCATTAGCCGCCACTGCTCCTATATATGTAACCAAAAGTTGCTCTACAATTTCACTTCTCATCTCATCCTTACAACTTTTCTTGTGCTAATGTATCTGAATTTCCTTGTCTGAGGCACCAAATCGATTGTCAATAGTGACCTATATATCTTTGTCATATCCGACGCCGTCTAAAGGAATCATGAACGTATAGTTTCATGGATCGAGTGTAATTTCTTTGATTAATTATGTTAGAGTGGCTCTTCATATGTTATTCGAACACAACCTGAGAGTTTAGAAGCATTAAGAGCTTTCTTTCATATTTTGGATTAATAGCTCTTTTTCATATTTTGGGCCTCTTTATGAAGCATGACTAAGGACATATATCATAGACATTTACAAGCCGACAATTTCTTATTGGTGAAAAGACATCCATGTTATCTGGTCGTACGGGATTTCTGATTACAAAAACTTGTTCTTCTTCGTGATCATCGGGTGTGTCAAGGATTTTGTGTGTTGTATGACGAAGAGTGTAGCTTTCATATTTTATCATTTTTTATTATTTTATTAATCCTTTGTAATTTTGTTTTATTTATTTATTTAAGATATGAATAAATCGTAAGAGATCCATTAATTTAATACATGTGTATCATGCAAAAACATAATAATAATCCAATATAAATTAATAATTTATAGTTTATGTTTCAAGGCAGTCCCTTTTTTTATTTTATGTTCTGGTTCCTTATTTTCTAAAGTTGATTTTTTCATTTAATTATGATGTATGGAGAGGACCACTTTAATTTAACCATTTTAAATAATATAGCTTCACAATCATTTCTTTTAGACTTTGTTTGCGAGTTCGGTTTTGGAGGGGAGGAGAAGGGAAGGAAAGGCTTATGGAGATGTAAACCCTTGTTTGGGAGTTTTAAAAAAATAGGGAAAGGTTTTGGGGGGTTTTGAAGGGCTTTATTTGTCCAATTTTAAAGTTCCCCCAATTTGGGGGGTTAAACATACAAATTGACAATTTTTCCCTCATAATAATTCAAAATTCCAATTATAATTTACAAGATAAATTACAAAGTATATCACAAGGTATTGATTTTAAGAGAAAAAAAATGGTAAAATAGTAAAATTATCACATAAGCCTTTCATCTCCTTTCCTTCTTGGTTTCTTTAACTCGCAAACAAAGGGAAGACTTTTCCTCCTTTCTCCCTTCACCTTCCTTCCCTTCCCTTCCCTTCCTAAGCCTTTCCTTCCCCTCCCCTCAAAACTCACAAACAAAGCCTTAGAGGATATAACATCTTAATCATTATTTTTTTGTAGGGGATATAACATCATAATCATATTCACCAATAAGATGAGGGACAAAATATTTTCTACAAAGGAAAAGAAACATGTTAAAACATAAAGCAAATAACAATTACCGAGCAAATAAAAGCATAATTGTATGAAGTTAAACAAAAATAATAAGATTTCGTACAAAGAGGAAATTTGGCCTCCTCCCGGCCGCTAAACTCAAAGAGTCTTGTACTTGAAAAAGCACAATAAGGGATTCTAAGGTTAAGAATCGTATTCTAGGGTTTAGAACTGATTATTGGATGCCTTGAGAATGCTCTTAAGGGTGGTATTTCAGCGTGACTTTAGCCCTAATGAAGTTGGGCTTTTGGTCTTTTAGGCGGTTTCTAGAAGCTAAGAAAGGCGACGCCCTAGAGAGGTGCGCCTAGACATCATGAGTCCTTCTGGAGGGTATTTAAGCCTTTCTAGAGGGCTTTTAAGCCTTTAGGAATATTATGACGGTTCACAGCCCCCCAAGCACGAGTCTTGGAACAAGGCGAAGTGATTGATTCTGTTTTTGAATTTTACAACATATTTATATTTTGTACACTTCATTGGGCGTTTTATTATCTGCGTCTGGAGTCATCTCCCTAGGGCGGCCCTAACTTGTTTAAGGGCTCTCGGGGGTAGACGTATGATCTCTATTTGGAAAGTTGTTCCTAGGACGGTCTTAATTTGTTTAAGAGCCCCTAGGAGTATAGGTATGATTCGTTTTTAAGCTAACCCCTCCTAGCTCCCCAAGCACGAGTCTACGAACAAGGCGGAGTGGTTTGTCATGGTGTTAATATCGTTTGGGACAGTAATTTATTCTGGCGACCTTGTGTGGCGCTTTTACTTTGTTTAAGGTAGCCATCAGGTCGCCATTAAAAGTATTTTGATGATATTTTTTGTTCTGAATTTACAACGTGCTTCTTCTTTTTATTGGCGAGTTGTGGCGCTTTTTTGAACTTATTTTGAAGGTGACGTTTTGATGTCGTCTTGTGAATCTTCTATTATTTTATTCGCAATAATTTCTTTCGAGAATCCCAAAATTTTGTCTTATGTTGATAAGATCTAGCCTTTTTTAGGCGTGCTGTTGATGACCATGATTAGTTTTTCTCATCTTCTATAGATCGTTTTTAAAGGTGCTTCTTTGTTTTTCGGAGTCTTGGCGTTGACGTTGGTTCAATCTTTTTACGATGGTGGCCCAAGCATTTATTTTAGCGCGGTATTTACTAGGCTTGATCTTTTTTAAGATGGTGCCCCGGGCATTTATTTTAGCGCGATATTTACTAGGCTCGATCTTTTTTATGATGGTGCCCCGGGCATTTATTTTAGCGCGGCTCAATCTTTTTTATGATGGCGCCCCGGGAATTTATTTTAGCGCGGTATTTACTAGGCTCGATCTTTTTTATGATGGCGCCCCAGACATTTATTTTAGCGCGGTATTTACTAGGCTTGATCTTTTTTATGATGGCGCCCCGGGCATTTATTTTAGCGCGTTATTTACTTAGGCTCGATCATTTTTCTTGAAAGTTTTTCTTCTTTCTTTTGGAGCTTTTACTGTTGCAGATAAATATGAATGCATAATAGAAGATGACACAATTTTGTGAAGAAAATAGGGTGCCTTGTAAATAAACCTGCAAAACAAAGCTCAAAAGTCGAGAAAGGTTAGAATAACGGCGGGATCGTTTGCTTTCTACATTTCATTCGGTCGTGCTATTTGGTGAGTTCTCGCCTTTTAATCTCGCCCTTGGCGGATTTGTTTGCCTCCCAAACTTTACTTATCTGAAATATAACGTTACTTCTGAACTTCAAAGTAACCGGTATAAATATATGGATCTTAATCGTATTTAATCAACTTCAATGGAAACTAACTACTTTTTTTCTTCTCTTATTAACTCACCCACATTTTCTACACCTCTTCCTATTCTTTTTCACTCTTTTACTAGATTCGACAGAAGTTTCTTACTTAATTATCTTGTGCTTCTTAATCCTTTTCTTTCTTCTAATAGATTGAAATTCAATCCTCTAGTCAATTCTATCACTTCTCTTAAATCGGAATTCACTTATTCCCTTCTTAGACTTGAACTAACTCGCCCACTTCATTCTTTGATTTGTTATATCATCTTCTATTTCTCCTATGAAGCCGAAAACTAGTTCTTCTACCCAAATTTATTCTTCTAATGTGGGTGGATTTCGCCTAATCTGGCGTTATTACTCCATTATCTATATTTTTACTAAGCAGTTAGTTTAGTTTGCAAAGTAAATGGTGCATAAAAGGGGTTCCCAGAAAAGAGAGGTGGGTCACCGGGACCACTTAAATACCAAGGCTTTCCTTGACAGAATCCCTTCTCTGTGACCTTTTATCAATACTACACTTCACTTGTGTCGTTGGGTACCTAGAGTAGTCTTATTAACTTGGTATTACCTCTTGAATCCTAACTCATCTTTCTCTTTCTATTAAATTGTAACTAAATCGCATAGCGAGAATTAACAGTAAGTGAAACAAATTAAGTTAAAGCTAATTGTCCATAAGACCGATTATGCACATATCACATATTATGTATATGCACCGAAAAAGCATGAGGACTTAAGTTGCAAGTAATGTTTTTTATATCAACTGTATGCGTAAAAATGTGTTAAAGATGCATTTTTCTTCAAATAAAAAGGTGCAAATATATTTTCTCAAAATATATTGGCCAATAATTTTTTTTAAAATCAAACAGAATATTTTTTCAAAATATATTAGGCGGTAAATTTTCTTCAAATCAAATAGAATATTTTCTCAAAATATATTAGGCGATAAATTTTCTTCAAATCAAATAGAATATTTTTTCAAAATATATATAGAACCTGATATTCCTTCGAAAGAGAATTGCTTTATGATGGGAGAATCGCTTCGAGAGAGAGAATGTCGTTGTCTAGATTTTGAGAGTTTGGTCTTCCCCAGTCATCTTTTTTTCTTTTTTGTGAGATCGCTGCTAGGTCCAGCGGCGTCTTGTGCAGCTCCAAGGGTACCCATAAAATTGAGGATAAAGAAAATAAAGTAAATAAAAAGCAAACAGCTTGACTAACCAAGAATTAAAAACAAAAACTCATGTGATTAACAGAATTAAGCAAAAGATGCATCCAACTTTTAAATGTATCACCGTATAATTGTAACATATGTAAACGGTGTTTCGTATTAACAATTCTCATTGCAGAGATAGCATTTATGGACATAAATTTCGAGAAGCAGTTGGCTATGGACACACAAATATGTACTAGTATTAAAAAACTCTCTTGATACCATGTTGAAAAGAAAATTGGTTTGGAACAGTGCGATCCTTTGAAAACACTTTTTTTTTTTGAATTCATGTTAATAAAACATTTTATCCCGAACCAAAAAATACAAATTCATCGATTATACATATGACAAAGCCACTGATTTATTATACGCTAAATATTGAATCCTATTCAAAATAAAAGTGCTAACTAACAGTATATGCATACTAATCATATGCAAAACGATAAAGCATACGATGATGTTTAGATAAATAACAACATATTTGATTCAATTAACAGAGTAATTATGTTATAACTATGCGACGATGGATCCATAAATATTGAGAAGGATAGGACCTGATTAAAACAAAACGACCATTGGGTGTGTTGATGGCGTTCTGGCATAGCACTGTGAACGGCGGTTTCTTTGTGCGATTGCCATGGTTTTGAGGCCTTGACGTTTGATGATGGTTTGATCTTCGCCGGCCATCTTTTCGAGATTGACGAGAAGGTTTTTAGGTTTAAGAGTGTGGTCTAGGTAAGTTTTACCTCTCCCCACAGTCGGCGCCAACTGTACTTAAAAAAGTACAATAAGGGATTCTAGGATTAAGAATCGTATTCTAGGGTTTAGAACTGATTCTTGGATGCCTTGAGAATGCTCCCAAGGGTGGTAGTTATAACCTCCTTGTGGGCTTGTTTTAGCATGACTTTAGCCCTAAGGAAGTTGGGCTTTTGGTCTTTTAGGCGGTTTCTAGAGGTTTCTAGAAGCTAAGAAAGGTGACGCCCTAATAGGGGGGCGCCTAGGCATCATGAGTCCTTCTGGATGGTGTCTGAGCCTTTCTAGAGGACTTTTAAGCTTTTAGAAATATCATGACGGTTCAAGTCTTTTGTGTCAATGTCCCATTAGTTAAGTTTCACTTCTCCCATCTTCTTATCAATAACCTAGCCTGGTTTAAAAGTCGATTTCTGCTCTTCCCCCTGCACAAAACACTCGCACTCTATATCCTTTCCAAATATACCCCTACGTGAGTTAAGTCACGCTGCATGACTTAACTCACGCACCTTATAATCTCTGCATGACTTAAGTCACGCACCACTGGCATGTACGCGAGTTAACTCACGCACATTGGCCGTATAGGAAAATAGCTGAATGCTTTTCATTGATAATCTCAGTGCATTATATACATCAATTTGCTATCATTCTCTTAATGACTAATGAATACAAAATGAAGGACTAATTAATACAAATGAATACCTATTAATATTCTTTTAATAATACAAATTACATGACTATGTAACACATATTATATCACTCCTCCGCAGTTGATGCGGGTGGTTGTCGGACGCTAAGACTGTCCCTAAAATCTTGAAATAAAACCAATGGGAGACCCTTAGTGAAGATACCTGCAATTTGATAGCTTGATGGAACATGTAGGATGCGGATGTCTCCACGAGCTACTTTGTCACGAACAAAATGAATGTCCATTTTGATATGTTTTGTGCGCTGGTGTTGGACAGGATTTCCGGATAGATATATGTCACTAACATTATCACAATAAACTAAAGTAGCCTTGTGAATGGGGAAATGTAATTCCAAAAGCAAGTTTCGTAACCAACAAGATTCAAAAACCACATTGGCAACTCCTCGATATTTTGCTTCAGCACTTGAACGAGATAAAGTAGGAAGTCGTTTCGAAGACCATGAGAGTAAGTTGTCACCAAGAAATACACAGTAACCAGAGGTGGATCGTCTGGTATCTGGGCAACCTCCCCAATACACAGATACCAATCAAGATGCGTCGAAGGGCGTGCATGTGATCATCCATCGGATTGTGCATAAATAAACATATATGTTGCACTGCATAAGAAATGTCAGGCCTTGTAAAGGTGAGGTACTGTAGGGCGCCAGCAAGGCTGCGATATAGAGAAGGGTCTTCAAATGGGGTGCTACTTTTGGCGCTCGTCTTTGGTTTAGTATCAACTGATGTAGGACATGGTTTACAAGAAGCCATTCCAGCATGTTCAATAATTTCTTATGCATATTTTTTCTGAGAAAAAAATAAGCGCCAGGATGACGTGTGACAGTAATACCCAAAAAATAATTCAACAATCCCAAATCTTTCATAACAAACTCGGAGCTAAGGAGTGATATGATAGACTTTCGATGGTCATTAGAGGAAGCAGTAAGAATGATATCATCTACATATAGTAGGAGGTAGGCCAAATGAATACCTTTTTGATAGATGAAGAGAGAGTTGTCAGACTTACTTTGAGAGAATCCAATAGAAGAAACATAATCGGCTAATCATTTGTACCATGCTCGAGGGGCTTGTTTGAGCCCATACAACGATTTTCGCAAAAGACATACATGATGAGGACGCTCAAGGTCCTTGAAACCTAATGGTTGATGTATGTATACAGTTTCTTTGAGTTCCCCATGCAAAAGACATACATAATGGCTGATGGATTGGCCATTCTTTAGATAGAGCAAGACTAAGAACGGTTGGAATGGTTGCCGGTTTAACAACTGGGCTGAATGTTTCTCCACAATCTACACCAACATGTTGACTTGTACCATCACCTACAAGTCGGGCTTTATGCCGCTCAAAAGAACCATCAGATTTTTCTTTATGCCTAAAAATCCACATAGAACGAATAACATTAACATCATGCGGACGGGGCACTAAATCCCTCGTCTTATTTTTAATAAGAGCATTATATTTGTCAACCATATTGTTGCCAAGGTGAGTTTTGACAACGACCACCATTCCCAGAAAAATGACCTCTGCCACCACCAGAATTACCAGTACCATTTCGACCACCTCTTCCAAAGTTCCGGGCAGCAGAGTTTTTCTGATTTTTCTTTCCACGGTTGTTGCGTGGGTTGTTGTTGTTGTTGTATCGAGGATACAGATTCTGGTTACCTGGGGAGGAGGGTTGGGTAACTGTTTCATCAGGAGAGGTTGGTGTTTTGGAAACAAAAGCTCCTAGTGATGAGCCGGATTCACGAGCAACTCGTTGAATCATAGTGGACTCCTCGAGTTCCAATCGCGATCTCGTGATTGCAAAAGTAGGTAGCGGGTCATTTTGTTGAATATAAGTAACAAAACCGGCATACGAGTCTGTGAGCCCGGAGATCATTTTTAGGACCAATCGGGTGTTAGTGACAGGAGAGTCAACATTTGCTAGTTGGTCGGCTAAAAGCTTCAAGCGAGTGCAATAGGCTTTGGTGGATAGGAAGCCTTCAAGATTGGTGTTGATGAATTAATTTTCAAGGTGGACAACCCTCAAATGTTTGTTGTCGTGAAACAACGAAGCAATTCGTTTCCAACATTCTTCAGCTGAGTCATTGATCACAAGAACGGAGTTCAGAATGTCTTGTGATACACTGGCATACATCAATTGAAGGACGACCGAATCGAGCCTGCTCCAAAGATCAGGATCATTGGTTTTGACATCAGTGGCGATCTGCATAGCCTTCACATCGGTTGGGGGGATGATGTGATCAAGCACATTATGAACACGTGCTTGAACCATGAAGAGGATAGACCATGAAAGGTAGAGGCTTGAATCATTGTCCAAGGTTACGGGAATTATAGACTTCACGTTGTTGATAGTGAAGGCCGAGTGAATTTTTGATGATGCTGCCGTTGAGACAGATGTGCCTGTCACATGAGAGGAATATGTTGAGAGAGGGGTTGATTCAGCTGTTGTGGAGGTAGCCATGGATGGTGGTTGATACCGGAAGTATAGGGAAGAAGAGGTGGTGGTGGGCGGCTAGGAGAAGTAGGAGAGGATCTAAAACCTAGCTGATACCATATAGGAAAATAGCTGAATGCTTTTCATTGATTATCTCAGTGCATTATATACATCAATTTGCTATCATTCTCTTAATGACTACTAAATACAAAATGAATGACTAATTAATACAAATGAATACCTATTAATTAATATTCTTTTAAGGGTCATGCTAACCGGTGCCCCCGGGGCACTGGTTAAGCATACAAAAAAAGGAATTTATTACCATAAAAGGAAACTTTGTTGACTTATTTATGGATTAATTACACAGTTTTCAATGCAATAATTA
>Ga0228710_1009037_pt1 | contig 14024 bp, 8 predicted proteins | sample MedpolnodulmetaG_FD_177995 | JGI IMG/M metagenome (GOLD analysis project Ga0228710, IMG submission 177995) | Root nodule microbial communities from Medicago polymorpha collected in Santa Monica, California, United States - pink nodules | ecosystem: Host-associated > Plants > Roots > Nodule...
AAAAAGAGTAGTTCTATGTGATTGATGTGTGTGGCACTTTAAAAAAAACGAGTACTATGTGATTGTTGTGTGTGGGACAATTCTCTCCTCTCTTCAAGACTCCAACAGAAATGTCACATTGGCTTCATTGTTCATTCCATCACCAGCAATTTCCATGTATCTTTGATTTTGCACTCTTCCAAAAGTGGTGGGACATTTTATTTTACTAAAAAAGTGGTGGGTTATATTTGTTTGTTTGAAGTTTCTCCAATGTTTTCTTAAAATCACCGCACCATTTCAATTTTATCAATTAGTATGAAAGGGAAAATTTATGTTTTAAGTTATTTAGATTGTTCTAATCGTATTGGTTTGAGATTTGAATTGTGTTTCTTTTAAGATCTCAAGTTTGATTGTCTTCAATATGAATTTTAGCGGGTTAGTTTATATAAAGTTTAAGTAAAGTATCAAATTGGTCCTTGTCTTTGTACCAAATTCTCAAATTGGTCTCTCACTCTATTAATAACTCAATATGGTCCATGTCTTTGTCACACGTTTCTGAGATTGGTCCCTGACTCTATTAGTTGTTTTGTATTTTGAGCGTTAATAACTCAATGTCTTTTGGATATTATTTAGTGGTTAATAGCATAATGTCTTTTGGATCTTATTTGGTAGTTAATGACTTAAAATACAAAACAACTAATAGAGTCGGGGACCAATCTGAAAAACGTTTGACAAAGACAATGACCATTTTGAGTTATTAATAGAGTCAAGGACCAACTGAAAATTTGGTACAAAGACAGAGACCAATTTGGTGATCTACTCTATAAAATTTTGCTCTTTCTTTAAATGAGACCCCCGCAAGTAGACGGTGGATTGAACACATCTGATTAGTTTTTTTTTTGTTTTGTTGTAGAAGCAAATCAAAACAAAAACAACAACAGAAAAAAGAAGGATAAATTAATCCAATAGTCCCTCAACTAATTTCCAGTTTTCATTTTAGTCCCATAAGTCTAAAAATCATCATTTTGGTCCCCCAACGTTTGCTCCGTTATTCAAAAAAGTCCATGGCGGTTAACTTTAACCATAAATGTCTTTGGTGGACCAACCTTAAGATTGGTCCACCATAAACTTCATTAATTTTTTAAATTTTAGCCGTTTGATTTTTTATTCGAAAAGATAATCACTAGATCATCATGTATGTCTACTAGATTGAATAGTGCTCCACCAACACAATTTTTTTTAACCTTTCTTCATCCTCTTCACTCCACATCTTTTTCATATTCATCAATATCTTCATAAATTCATAAAAAAAATCAATCAAATCCAAAAAAAAAACATAGAAATAAATTAAAACCCAAAAAAAATTATATCTCTTCTCTCTTTTTTCCTTCTCTTCCTCCTTCCCCATTCTCTTCCCTCTTATGTACCATTCTTCTCATCCACCACAACAACAATAGCAGCAACAACATTAAAAGACCTTCTTCAATTTCATTAATCTCACAATCAGACAAAAAACACCTAATTTTTTCATCAAATTTTTCACTTTTTCACAAAAATGTAACAGCAGGCGTGCAAAGCCAAACAACAGTGGTTTTAGCAGCAGACAGAACTGTTGCGCCCCACACCTAAAAAACTGCACCTGCAACACCATAACAACGTATACAGCAGCAACCGAAACACATAAGCCACATCACAAAGACATCAACCAAAACCCCTATCTACATAGACACCATCTTCTTCTTCGTTTATCTTCTTCACTTCTTAATCTGAATCCAATGCCTTAACTTCCGATTTCAACACCCATCCAATGTTACAATTTTATGATTCCCACCGGTCCCAAATCTTCTTCTTAGATCCAATGTTACAATTTCAAATTTTAAATTGGAGTGTTTTTTTCAATTTGGATTTGGTTATTTTTAGTCAACAACATATGATTATTTTGAGATCTAGATCTTGATTTTTTTCTAGATTTCTAGAGGAAGTGATAGTAAAAAAGAAGCAAGAGGAAGCGACGAGGTAGATGATTTGGAGAGTGTTGCTGTATTGTTGTGTTGGTGTAGGGAACAATGATGAATGAAAAGGGAGAATGGGAATTCTGGAAAATGTGTAGATATGAAGAAGAAGGAGAAAGAATGATGAAAAGTGAAAAAAAATTAGTTGTGGGTGGTCCACCATTAAATACAATGGACATGCAATCAAATGGTTAAAATCAAATCAAAATTTTAGACATTAAAAAATTAACGGTTGGGACCAAATTGACTAATGGAGCAAACGTTGAGGGACCAAAATGATGATTTTAAGACTTATGGGACCAAAATGAAAATTGGAAATTAGTTGAGGGACCATTGGTTTAATTTAGCCAAAAAAGAAAAACTACAAGAAAGTGAAAGAGGCTAGGGCCTAGAGAAGAAAGTGCCCGACATGTCGTTCCTAAGTAGAGGTAGAAGGTCGACAGGAGGCGTAGGATGCATGATGAAAACATCTTTAGAGGACGCTCCCATTTTAGCCAAATAGTCAACACACTGATTTCCTTCTCTTAAGGTATGATGGAGAGTGAAGTTACGACTACCAAATAGGTCCTTAACATCTTGAAGGAGAACGACATAGATGTGATACCTCGGAGTGTCAACATTGATGAGATTAATGGAAATGAGGGAGTCAGAATAGCATACCAAGTCATCAATGCCCATAGCAATAGCCAAACGTAGGTTGTGATGAATTGCGGTGACCTCAGCCAAGAGGATATCATTAGAGTTAGGGATGTGTCCTGAAAATCTGGAAAGGTAGAAACCAAGATTGTTGGTGATGCTGGGTTCTTGGGGTTTCTCTTCTATTGTTATGTTTGAAAGGTAGAAACCAAGAGTTATGTTTGAAAAGGTAGTTTTTTATTTTGAGACTATATAATGACTGTATTTTAGCACCGCTTACACTTTATGTAGTTGATGTTATATTTTGGGTTAAACAAATTTATGAATTTTAAATTATATAATCTGAACTAGGTATGGAGGGTGAATTTACACTTAATATAAAGATGTTTTTGACCGCCTAAGATGCCAATTTCACGGCGACATGTGGACTATACATACACCGCCTTAGGATTCGACGCCTAAAGGGAGACGCCAACTTTCGTGCACCACGTCGCATCCAAGCACACCTCTGCGCGATGATCACTCTACAGTCTACATGTGTCCTCTAACCGGCCCCTAATCACATGTTGCAAAACCAGGAGACGGTTATTCTCTCGCGTGCCTATATAAGGATGACTTGGCTTCACCCTCAAGGTATGATCAACTTTCTACACAATTTTTCTCAGTTCCATAACTTACTTGAGCGTTGGAGTGCTAGCATACCCCTTTTCGTTTCGTTCCACCGCGAAGACTCCTCATCCATCTTCACCGGACAGATCAAAAGATATACTTTATCAACAACACCATAAAATGCATTTATTTAAATATGAGGTCCATCATTAAAAGTAAAAATGTATTTGCTTGTAATATTGTCGTGAGCATCTAAATTGGAGATGCTCGCCATCTATTTTACTTAGTTTTTAAGTGTTTGTTTTTAAACATGTGTCCATGTCGAGGCTCCAATTTGTAGCTTTAGAAATTGACAACAGAGATGGATGAAGACACAAGATATGAAGATTGGACGTAATTTCAAACATATACCAAGCATACATAAGAGGTAACTATAATTTTAAGATCCAACTCGTCACAAGTGAAGAACTATTTTAGAGTTTAAAGTGACTAACAACAACTTATAACTAATTAACAAATCATGATTTTGTTAAAATAAAACATGACTTACTACACTCTACTCACTTTAGAATATTCAAATCTAAATATAAACAAATCTCTAAGTAGTTTTGAACCATGGCTTACCACATTTGGAGAGACTAAAACTCATTCTCTAGACTCAACCCCCAGCCAAGTTCTTTCTCTCTTTTTGATAAAATATTTATTATTTTACTTCCTTTTCCAGTTTCAAATGATAAATACTTCTAAGGAATCAACACTTCGATAGAAAGGATGGCAGAAGGAAAACTAAAATAAAAATTATCCGCAACACCAAATTCATAAAACAGGAACTGTGATCAGTTCAGTGTAGGGCATGAGAAAACAAAACGCTACTGCTGCTACGGGTACAGTCAACAATCTGATGAGGGAGAGAATGAATTCATAATAAAGGGAAAAATTAATTTGAAAAGCTAATGTTGCTATTTAAAGGAATCAACACAACAAAACTCTTAACATCATAAGTCCTGTCAGTACCCTAAGGAGCAATGCACAACAATATTAAAAATAAAAATATAGTCCTGTCTGACACGACAGTGCACCGCCTCATTAAGGTAAAATTTTCATTTACGCAATTCAGCAGCTCCATGTGCAAAATGACATCTATCTCCAAAAGTGCAAGATCCTTTTGCAAAATTCTCACACAGTTTTGTTTTCAAGTTGTTTCCATGATGGCCAGGGGCGCCATGGTGGCCAGGGGGGCCTTGGTTTGATTTAGGTGGTGCAGACATTTGCAGGGTCAACAGTAAATCCTTCACCATGTTGCTTGCATCCTTAATTTGTTCAAATGTTCCCTCAAGTTCAATGTTTTTCAGATTTGGGTCTTCATGCTCTCGAATTGCAAGTTTGGCACCAGTTTGACGACAGATCTGTTTTGAGTTCACACCACCCTTACCAATGATAGCTCCAGCCAAGGAGGCTTCAACACTGATCTTGGCAGTGGCATTGGCACCAAAGCTAGCTGGAACAGGAGGAGGCTCCATCCGATGACCGCCAAAACGGCCAGCATTGGGGGGTCCCATGTGACGGTGGTCATTGTGACGGTGATCATCAAATGATTGAGCTACAGGCTTACCAAGTTCCCATTCTCCATGGGCGAAATGGCATTTGTCACCAAATTTGCAGCCTTCAGCAGTATTAAACTTGCTGCATATGCGGCTTTTAACGGCAGATGGCGCAGACCCATTGGGTGCATGAGCATTTCGTGGGGCTGGAACATTTCTGGGTGCAGGAGGTGCTGCAGGTGTTAGATTCATCATCTGGGAAACAGCATTATAACCGCCAGGAACATGGTGCAAGAAGTGGCAGCTCTCACCAAATGGGCAGCCAGAAGTGCTGCAAAACAAAAAATTGCTTGATTAGGTTATATCGAATCATTACTAATGATGATACAAATGACATACCCACCCTTATCCATCTGTATAAGAGCATCAATATAAACCCAGATCCATGAATTATTTGACAAGAGATATATAGAACAAAGGAGTATTAATTATGATAAATAACCATTCACCGATCTACTGTACATTATCCACTCATAAACTCTCAAATACTAAGCTAACAAAGTTCCAGAATATCATAAGTCCCCCCAGATATATATGAAAAAGCTAAGATCCAACACTGAGATCTAAAGGAAAACATACAGCATGAACATTTGGCCAAACAGTATAAAAGACATGTGTAATATGGGGCAGATCTAGCAACTTCAAAGGATCACCCAGGCCACCATTTTAGAATAGTAAATGTAAGTTACAGGCTATGTCTGGCATATTTCCAACACCCATACGACACTCTACATATTACACAGTTTACTGATGCACCCTAGTAAGCACCCAGACACTTCTAGGATACTTAACTAACACTCTAAAAAGACTTCACTTCCAATGGCAAAAAACAAATATATAAAAACACATTTGATTTCTATTTCTAAAAAAAATCAGAAAAAACGAATTTAAATTTTTAATAAAAATAGTTGAAACTTTAAAAAATTAAGGAACATCTCTAATAGGGGGTGTACCAAGTGAGAAGAACACAGAGGATCTAGTCTTAACCATACTGAGATGGATATTCAAGGTTAACCCGTTTTATATTTCAACTGAATTGCTCTACACATGAAACTAATAACTAACAACTAACACACACACACACACACACACACCACAAGTACACACACATGCAGTTTCCCGATGTCCAAGATTATGTTCATGTGTTCATTTCCAGTGGAAGTGTTTCGTACGTGCTTAATAGAGAATGCCTAACCCAGTTTGTATCAAATCAATGATATTAATTTGAGAAATGATATTTGTATAACCATTTTGTGACAACTTTCTCTCTCAAACTCACATTATGCTCTTATTCTCTCTCTTCCTTTTTCTCCCTTCATTGTTTTTGACCAATAAGAAGAGAGAGAAAGAAAGTTGTCACAAAAGTTGTTATAAATGGTTGTTCAAATATCACTAATCAATTAATTTAATTGAGTCACCTTTACACATTTTGACTTGTAATTACAGTTAACATACCAAATTCTTGAACGGTTGAGTAACCTAGGATTTTCCAGAACTTCATATGGAACAAAATTAAGACATAAAAAGCTCCACAGACGATAAAATGGCAATAATGGTAATTACAGAAAATTATCCAAAAATATACGCATGAAAGTTGCAAATATAATAATTATAATGCAGCCAACTTATCCTGTTTTATAATTATATGAAAAGGTCAGACAACCAAAGACAAAAAATTTAAAAGAGAAATTGATTTCTACAGAGGATATTACCCATTCACCTCATCAAAATTGAAGACTTATCGAAGAAAGTCTTGTATTGAATAACAAGAAACTAATGAAGAAACATTTATATTTCAAAGTTTAGGGACAGAAGCAGAAAAACAAAAGGGATACAATAAACAATGAGGGCAAGTGGTGACAAACAGACCAACTTCAAAACATTGCAGACCATTAGAGAAACAATAAGAGGGTGGATTTTCGTCATTTGTTTCTTGATGGAAGTTTATACAATTAGAACCTGGGATTGATTAGAATTGTTTCTTGTTCAAGGTTTATGGATAACCACAAAAACGTCTCTATTTTCTTCAACTAAAACTAATAATTTATATGTACAGTTTTGACATCATACCTGACCGAACCAAACAAGTTCAATTCATGTTACTTAGGCGATAGCTTACCGATCAAAAGGTTGGTTCATAAACAATAAAATCCACTACGGGCGGAAAGCTTGATGTTAAAATTATTAAAGTGGTAAGCAACTAATTAAGCTGAGATATGAACATGAGTAAAAATGGTCAATTTATCATTGATGGTAGTGGTCTTTGTCCCAACTATTGTCCTGCAAAGTGTAGTCTTTTAAGTAGTATTCTGTTAATAAACAACTAATGTGTTTACTTGTTTAGACCAAATAACAGTTTGTACCTGTAATAAAAGCTTCATATATCGAGTTAATTATAGCACAATTGCACAATTTAGTTTAAAAACAGTTAAACAATTAAGTTTTAAAGCAGTTAAACAATTAATTCTTAAAATAATTATAATATAATGCTATTAAAAGTAAAAATTATGGCATTTCAAAAGATAACATTATTACTTATAATTTATTTAGACAGAAGTAGATTATAACCTGAAAAACTTGGTACATGGCTTCGATTTGCTTCCTACACCAGTTGATAAGGACTCCATTTCTGTTACAAAACATTATTACTTATTCTCAGTTAACATCCTCTCATTTATTAATCTCTTACACTAGACTCATAATCTATTAACAATTTTTAAAATATATAGACTTAGGGCCTGTTTGGATTGGCTTATCTACTGACATGAGTTTTGTGAGATTGTTCGAGAAGAACTTATGAAAACAACTTATGACTGTCATAAGTTGTTTTCATGTTATTTTCTTAAATTATCCAAGAAATAGCTTAAACGAAAACAATTTAACTTTATTTTATCTTTCATTATAGGAATTGCTTATACATAAAAGCTTTTATCACGATAAGCGCTTCTCTTGTAAGCTGCAAATAAGCTGTTTATCCAAACAGGACCCTTACTTTTTAGTGACCCAATTTTAAAACTTTTAGGGTTTACATGTTTTGAGTTCATTATCAAGCACAACAAATTTTAAAAAATTGGGCAGTAACAGAGATTAGTATTTTTTAGATTTTTCAATTAACCCCAACTACTGAAAATTCGACGAATCTGAAATTATTGAAAATTATAAGGTTTTTAAGTGAAATTTTCACCGATAAAAATCGGAAGAACAACTTCCAATTACACAGAAACACACCAATAACGATAATAATACAAACAAACAAGAACAAAAGAATAAGATTGAAACAAGTACCAAAATTTACTTAAAACCCTAAAAAGCAAACAAATTAATCGTACAAACGAAAGCGAAGCAACAAAGTAAAAGTAATTAGAGAAAGAAAGATAAAAAAAACGAACCGTGTCTGGATTTCTTGAATCCGCCATTGTTGTTGAATCCATGTTCGGGTCTTCCTCTCTTGCGCATATCCATGGATCGAGATCGAATCTTGAAATTGAGTAAAACCCTAACCCTAGCGGAGGAAGAAAAGAAAAAGAGGGGTTTTGAAGGCGGTGGCTATGATAAAGGGAGCGAAAAAAGAGCGAGAAAAGAATGAAAATTAATATGCGATGATTTTCCAGCTATGTATTAACCAGTATTTAAATGTGTGGTTTTTCTAATTAGGGTTTCAAATTTTAACTTGCTCCTTTCACGTGATTCACCGCCTCAACCTCTCACGTGCTACTTTCCCTTCTTTTTTTGTCCTTTTTTTTTCTACAAAAAAAGTTTCGTGTCTTCTATACTTGTTTCATAGATTTATAATTTAATTTTTTTAATAAAATAATTTCAAATTTATCTTAATTCTAAAAGTTAGATCGAATTTATTTTCAAACTTTAGTTAACTCTCGGCCGAACTCCAAAATACTAGAGTCCAATTTTTCTAAAAACTGAACTGATGTATTATATTATTTTGAATAAATGAATATCAGTTGTTTTTCGTTTAATTTTTTTCGTGTTGTGTTTTTTGATTTTTCCTACCTGTAGTTTTACCTTTTATTTTAATGTCTACCCTAATTTTGTCATTATCTAACAACTGATATTTTGTGCGTAAAAAAACAACCATTTTTTTAATAAATAAATATTAGAGGATACCAAGTTTTGGTGTATAATATTTTCTTCAAAATATATTTTTTAATTTAAAAGTTGTATGTTTATCCCTTATAGAAAATATATTTTTGATTAGTCAAAAAATATATAAATACTTATTAAAAAGAAAATAAATAAATATTTTGAACTCCTAACATAGAGTTTTTGCACCAAAATGCGCACATTCTATCTCAAATGATATTGCTCCATGATGTTAGGGAAGACCGCATTTTTCACATTGTCTCGTAGAATTCCATAGTTGAAATAATATTCAATATATTTTACAAAAAGGTAGTAGTGAGTACATAGTTTAGATAGTTATGGGTAATTACACTCTCGTTGAATTCGACACCACATGTGTATTGAAAAATGTCGGGAAATATAGAAATATTTTATTGAAATGTGTGTATTACATGTAATTTTGAACTTTTTAATTAATTGAATGGATAAAATTTTAGAGAACATTTTTCTTTTAGGTTTTTTAACATGTGTCTAGGGACACAAGTTAACACTACCCAAAAATGTAGTTTATCGTAAAATGTTATTGATTATTACTATCCTATTATTTGACCTACAAATTGAACACAAGAAGACAGTTTGGCCGAGTGGTCTAAGGCGCCAGATTTAGGCTCTGGTCCGAAAGGGCGTGGGTTCAAATCCCACAGCTGTCAATCTTTTGTTTTTTCATCATTTATCACCAAATCACAAAATGGTCAAACAAGAATTTTTAGCCAAATAAAATTGAAAATATTTTCGGTGAAACAACTTTGTTTAATTTATTTTACCTTCTTAAAAAAAATTATAATGATACATTTTTTTTAAGGAACTATAATGATACATGAGGATAGCACATATATTTTGACCTATATTACAAGAGAGTAAAGACCTATTAACCCTTTAAAATACATAGAATGCTACAAGTAATTTTTTTTTTTTGGAATAACTTATAGATCAGCATAACTTTGCAGCACCGAACTCAATGGAGTGTAACTACTCATATGATAATATTTTATGATTTATACCCTATATATTTATACCTTTTATGGTTCTAATGTTTCTGTGTTTACCAAATATATTTTTGTTAAATTTTTGGCGCAGTGTTTTTTTCTTTCATCTAATTTTACTCTTTAATGCAGGCCTTCCCTAATTATGTCATTCATTTTTTTTTATGGTGTCCGGAGTTCGAACCTCATACTTGTATATATTATACATTGTCCTTATCAACTGAGTTAACCTCACGGGAACATTATGTCATTCTTTTAACAACTAATCTTGTGCGAGGAAAAAATAAAAACAAAAAAAGTTATTAAATGACACCAAGTTTTGGTGTATTGTATTTCTCTTCAAATTATATTTTTACTTGAAAACTGCACATATAACCCCTCATAGAAATGTACTGTTGACCCCTTGACATCTAGTTTTTGCATCCAAATGTACACACACTCTCTCATTTATTACTATTTTTATATTCGAAATAAAATATAAAATATTTTACATAATGATAATAATGAATATTGAACTTGGTTGTAACAGTTACGTGAGTAATTAGTTTGTCATTGAAATTGATGTCACAATGCTATCTTTTATCGTATAGTCAAGTGGGTTTAGTTCGTACGTTTTAAATATGAAAAAGTTGAGTGTCTAGGAGTCGAATCCTAACTCCAGTATATATTATGTAATTGTCTCTGTCAACTGATCTAAGCTCACGGAATCAATGCCTCAATGTTATATGAGTATAGTCGGTATACAACTTATATTTTAAATTTTTTAAAATAGAGTATTTTTTTTGTTACAATAGGATGTTTAATTATTATTTTTATATTCTAATATACGTGAGTATTGATACTTTTTTTTTTGTTGAAGGAATGAGTATTGAAACATGAGTATAGTAAGTATACATGAGTATAGTCTCTTACACTATACTTACGATTATAATATTTTACATGTTTACTATAAATGTTTTCCAAGTTTTGATGTAGGCTCTCTTTGGTAAAAATAGCTGATAGCTGATAAACTAACTGATAGTTTATAGCTGCTGATTGATAGCTGATAAACTGATTAAAATGTTTGGTAAAATTAACGGTTCAACTAGCTGATAAATATAAAATGACATAAAAGGACATTCTTAATTCATGATAAAGTTTATATAAATTAATATTTAAGTATTTAGAATTAATAAACTTATACTAACTTATTCTTAATTTATAAAGTCTGTCTAATAAAGAAAAGAAATAAGCTCAAACATGTAAAAAATAAGAAGTAATGTAACCAAAAAAAAAAAAAGCTCAAACATTGATTGTTAGTTGGTTTCCTAAAAATAAAAATGATTGTTAGTGGCTGGTACCAAATGAATATAATACTCGTGCTGGCAAGTTGGACCGAAAAATGAAAAACTCACTGCCAATTCGTTGGTACCTTTTACGGGAAGATAAAAAAAATAGAGGGTGCAATTGAATTTTAAATTAAATAATAAGAGTAAAACTGAAATAAAAGATGATAAGCTATAAGCTATAATCTCAAACACTACTTGGAATATCGTCTGAAAAATAGCTTATAAGCTCATGGTGAAAAAACATTACCAAACAAAGTTTTTTTGGTCAAACGACTTATAAGTTATTCGTTATTCGCTATAAGCTCGTTATTTGGTCTTACCAAACAGATCTATAGTATATTTTCTTATAAGTTTTGAAATGGAAAGTTTGATAATGTCGAATGAGTGTATAGTGGATGAGAGTGATAAATATATTTACTATAATTTTGAAAATAACATTTGCATCATCATATGTCTCTATGTAGACATCTTATTAGATGATTTTAAAGTGACCGATTGTTGCATAGTTATCATCATTGGAGGATCCATCTCTTCGAAATTTAAGAAACATACAATATTTTCTCGGTCCACTACAATATATGAGATGATAGAACGAACAACAACTAGTGAAGAAGTAAGTTGGTTGAGATGATTGTTAGCAAATATTTCTTTATCGAAAAAATCAATATCAGTTGTGTTGATCCATTGCGATAACACTACGACTATTGCAATAATTGAGAATCGTTATTACACTAATAAGAGATGATAAATACATGGTAATTACAACATTGTTAGAGAGTTACTCTCAAAAGCGAGTTGTTAGAGTGGATCATGTATGCACTAAATCCTTTGTTGAAAGGATTATCTAGAGAGAAAGTTCAAAAATCATCAAATAAGATGTGACTACGGTCTTTAGAAAATTGGATCACTCATGATGGTAAGCCGGCCTAAAAGACTCGAGATCTCAAAAGTTTAGTTTAATGAATAATAACAAGTTATGAAGTAATGTAAGATGAGCATGCCATTACAGATCAAAGAAGCATGATTCATGAAGTGACAAGAGGGTACGATAATAAAAATTATTAATGAGGCATAGAATGGACACATTTGTTGATGCACATTATTAAAAATCGGGTTTTTCTATCATGTGCAAATTTGCACATATTAAGAAGTTTAAAATAGAGATTTTGTATTGAAACTTGCACATTTAATATTAAATACAAAACTTTTGAATATATAATTGATGTTTTTCAAGAAAAAGTTACTACTATTAGTTGTTTTAACATGTGCAATGTTGCACATGTTAGACAAACGTCTAAGTTGTTTTTTAAATTCAAGTGGGAGATTGTTGGAACCTAATGTGTACGCGTGAATTTATTGCATTGGAAATTGAATTATTTGACTTTTTTAAAGAATAACTTCCTAATTTGGGATGCTTAAAGAGTGCACCAGGGACACTCGTTAACAAGACTCATTCATTATTTATTTGGAATACTGGTTTCAGTCGTTACCACATTCTTGCGTGTGTCAATGTGCGTTTAACACACTTGGTTTTGTGTTCACTTTAATCGTCGCTTTGATCTGACTATTTTGTCCTTTCTTGTTTCTGTTTTCGTTTTGGCATTATATAAAGGGTGTTTGAGTCTCATTCCAACCACATCAAAACGAAGCATTTCCATGTTTTCTCCCTTTTCCCTTTTTTGCTCACACTTTCGAGCCACTTCTCCCTTTTTCTTTATGTTCCTTCAGAAAAATCATTTAGATGATTTTGTCCCTTTAGAAATTATTGTGGTTTTAGTACTATATTCGAGTGGTCCTATTGCTATATTTTGAGGGGGTACTTTTAGAATGGATCATATGATGCAGTAGCGCTACCAAATGTTTTAAAGAGACCGTTCACCAAATTTCCGCACTACATGAGCACATGATGAAACTCTCCTCAATAAGTTATTGTGATAGAAAAAGTAGCAGAAACATCCAATAGAGCCCGTGGAACTGTCCATTCACCAGATTTCCGCGCTACATGAGCACATGATGAAATTGACCTAAAATTTAAAACGAGAAACTTGCAACCATGAATGGCCTCTAACCCTATTGAAATATTTAATTTAACCCACTTCATAAAATTCTCACAAATGTTGTTTATAACGCCTTATTTCTATTAAAGCGATAGTACACGCGAATAAAACATTTATTCAAGAAATAGACGCTACATCTTCACATCAAAATTCAAACAACATGTATATATAAAATTATTCAACAGTCGCAGCGGATATAAATCATACATCACCAAAGTATACATGTCATAAGATCAACATACATCCATAAATAAAATCTCCAAAACCCGACAAATGGGCAAAATCTCCACAACATAAATAAATCCAGAATATCATAAAGACTGACACCTAATCAGAGCCTAATCTAAGACTCTAACTGATAAATAGAGGAAGCTCCCGCTATCCTCAAGCACTCACCAAGCAAGCAACAAAACTAATTCTGCACGCCGTCTACCCGTTCATACAAATAGGTAGGCGGTCCACCACAGACCACTGTGGGTTAGCTTCACATCAATCATAATCAACATAAACAAACATAAGCATTCATGCATATCACATATACATACTCATCCCTCTTAGAATACTAACATCACATGATTATTATCCCCCATTCCATACACAACAAGCTATCACAATACTAACATAGCATAGCAAGCATATTCAATCTCAATCAAGTCATCAACATAAGCTCATCATTTATCAA
>Ga0228710_1009040_pt1 | contig 14020 bp, 8 predicted proteins | sample MedpolnodulmetaG_FD_177995 | JGI IMG/M metagenome (GOLD analysis project Ga0228710, IMG submission 177995) | Root nodule microbial communities from Medicago polymorpha collected in Santa Monica, California, United States - pink nodules | ecosystem: Host-associated > Plants > Roots > Nodule...
TAGAGACAAACATTGCAGAGAAGGTGGTTGCAGAGTTCGTGGCCGTACACTTCGTACAATGTCCTTTGTCAACTCTGGTGAAGTAGCTTCTGGCGAGATATGCTTCTGATGATCAGTGCTTCTGATGACGTGTCTTCAGGAGCTCTTCTTCAGACTCGTTACTTCAGACGCAGTTCTTCAGACTCATTCTTCCAGATGCTTTAAGCTTCAAATAAATTCCTTTGCTCTTGAACTTGTTCAATCAGAATCTCTAAGAATTGTACTTTGATTATGGATCGTGCACACTTGAACAAATTGTTTAGTATATCCAATTGATTATTTTTAATACCTTGTTATTGTCAAAACTCAATAGGTGACTTGTGAAACACCCTTGTTCCAACATGTATAACCATCACCCACATTAGGACGCCACTGCCAAACATCTGTAACAATATCCTGCAAGGTAACATTAGAAAGCATACTCTCCCACCAAATCTTCCCCCCTTGCCAACAACCGCCGACGCCACCTTTGATTTTTTATGGGTGGTGGAATTTTTTTTTTTAGTTAAAGGGAATTACAAATATCCGTTGAAATTCATGCATGTAGGTGGAAAGATCGGGGTTTAAATCTAAGTCATGATAACTGACCTAATAATTTTGACATTTTTGTTACACAAAGTTATAACTTGTGTACTGAGTGGTGGAATTTCTTTTATAGAGGAGTTGTGTGGGTGTTTTTCTTTAGGGGTTGTGCGTGGTTGTGTAATTGTCTTTAGTTTTGGGATAGCCATAGCTGCCTCTAGCTACTTGCGTAGTTAATTAAATAATTTCTTTTTGATTGACTAAGCTCTCTCTTCTCCTTTTACGTCAATTCCATCATTTTTTTTATAAATTAAAAGAACAAAAATTGGTTTGTCGCAATAGTGTTGGATTAGTGGTGACCACACTTTTGATTAACAAATTTTTTTATCAGAAAGAGAGAAAACTACAAACCAAAATTGGAGAGAAGAAGACATGACACCCATCAACACTTATATTTCATTCCGTAAGGTATGTTGGAGAGAAATGGTCTTTGCGTAGATAGAGAAATGCAAGTGATAACTATCAATCAGAATCACGTGAGGATGAAAGCACGAAGTAGAAGAAACAAAATCCAAAAGTCCTTTTGGAGTCGGTCTCAATATATAACCACAACTTTAAAACCTTTTTCCCACGCTAGATTAATAGTTTACAACCATTAAGAAAAACGAGCAAGAAGATCAAGAGAATATATGGTATCGGTCTCAATATATAACTACTTATAATATTTACTAGAGAAAAGAAGGGCAGTCACGTGTCCGTATTTTCGTTCTTTTTATTATACTAATATTTGAAAATTATTAATGATGTTTTTTTTATGAAATTTTGATTTGGATTAAAACTAATAATATAAATGGTTGTTACTTTTAAGTTATAGCAAACCAAGTTAATCATGATTATTTATTTCAATGACACCAATAATATAACAAAAGAAATATAATCTAAATTATTTTTGTTAACGATTTTTATTATATAAAAAAATTGTTTAATAGTATAATTGGAATAATGAAAAAGTAACTATAAATATACTTATCTAGTTTGTTACGGTTTTTAAATGATATAAGAAAAATAAAGCAGATATATACATATTTATATCCTGTTTTTTTACATTTTTTTAATATTTAAATTTATTCTTATCTATTTGTTACAAGTGTTATTTGTATTTAAAATTGATGGCATTTTTGGAAGGAAAAAGTCAACCCAAAAGAGCTTAAAGAGATTGTTTTCTTTATATATAGTATAGATATAGTTTATGAATTAAATTGAAATGAGAGGAATAAATTGATGGTTTATTCAATATTATTTTCTCTTCAATTGTATTGACTTATTGTTTATCGGTGATTTTGGTAAACAAACGTTAGTTTTAAATTTATTATTTTCAAAATCAAACTAAAAATCATAGGATATATTGTGCAAATGTTTTCCATAAAATGTTTGAATGTTCATGATGTTCAAGAACTTGCAAGTAAAAACGATGAAGATAATTGTCTTGCTCGACATAATCAACAAAGGTTTTTCAGAGATTTAAAAGGAAATAACACTTTAAAGATGAAAGAAAAACATTTAAAAGAAAATGATTTGCATTGCATGTATAAAAGATGGTACATCAAATCAAACATACATTGTCTTGTTTTTTTTTGTTAAGTAGCCTAGTGGCTAGAGAAATTCACCTTAAAGATGAATAAGTGGGGTGTCCGGAGTTCAAACCCCGACCCCTGCACATATTGCGCATTATCCCTTACCAAATGAGTTAAGCTCATTGGGACACATACATTGTCTTGTTACTCTTTCCTCTACGTGACTTGGATATTTCGGGCATAAAGATATATGTTTTTGATTTGTGATCCCTATTTCTTATGAAAAACTCTTATATACTTCAATCGTTCCTTTTTAAGTGTATTTTTAGGGTGAATTTTTTGTTCTTATTTAACTGTCTTTTTGGTATTTTAAGGGTATGATTTGTCAATTATACCCTTTGTCAATTACTCTTATCCTTTTCAATAAAACTAATTAATGCTATCTATTTGGAAAACTAAAATTTGTTTTTTTAAACAATGTTTTTTTTCTTAAAACAAAGTTTGTTTTTTGTTATCTTCAAATTTAAACAAAATTTTGTTACAAACAATGGTTCCAAGAAGAGTTAAAATTATACAAATAAGATGAGTAGCAATTGTTAAAAATTTCAAGTGCAAAGTAAAAGAACAAATTTGAGAGAAGAAAAATAAAAGACTTCATGAATGTTCAAACGGAAGAAAAGTGGAAGACTCATTGAACCTGCTGATGAGAGGTGAAGAGAGGGCAATAGTTGAAGAGTAATTTGACAAGATACAAGAACAAGAACAAGATGACAATGAAGAAGAAGAAGTTTCATCATTATAATTTTTATATTGACTTAAAATAATTAAAAAGATGTGCACACTATTTAAAAAATTAACAATTGTTTGTTATGAGAGAGAGCGTGCAAAAAAAAGAAGAATTTGTTGGAAAAAAAGATAATAACTGACAATTGTTTGTTACGAGAGAAAGATAACATGTTAAATTTATTGAAAAGATAAAGTGTGTAAAAAAATAGCAATTTATTAGTGGATTAAAATGAGGGTATAATAGGAAGAAAATGTGTAAAAATTCATATCGTTATTTTAGTGTTAATTTTCTAAAAAGACACTTAAAAAAGAACGGAGGGAGTACATAATAAGAAGTAACAAAAACTAATGGTCCTAAAAATTGTAAGTCTTCTAAAAATTTAACATGTTTCCACGTGTCTCCAATCTTTGACTTTGCCTCTTCATAAAGGATTTGAATTTCTTATTGTCGAAACTGGATGATTTGAATATGCCAAGACCCATTACAATCTGGAGAATGTAACTTATCTCTGGACAGAAACCAAAAATAAAGTTATAACTTCAATTAGAAAGTTTTCATATCGAACAACCAACATTAAAAACACTGGTTAACACTTTTTTTATTAACAAATACAGTAACACTTATTCAAAATGGTATGAATTAATTGTTTTTTAAACGGTCAATGTTAATATGTTAATTGTTAGTTTAACCGTATTTATTGGTGGTGACCGGTGAGAATCAAATTTGAAATCAGTTACCAAGGCAAAGTGTATCATCTCTTTGATATAAATTTATTATGCACAATACCAGGGATTTTCAAAAATAAATTTTTTAAATAATTTACTCAAGATACCCATACACTATCCATAAATTTACAATGATAGAATAATGAACAAGAAATTGATGTTTCTTGTAGCTTAGGTTATTGACACAGACAAATATAATTGCTTTGCCAGGTTGTGGCACATGTTCTATTATTGTTAACCAGATTCTCAAACTGCAAACCTATGGTCTCATTTTGGAACCACAAACCTTGTTGGCGGGACAACATTAGGCCCCTTAGATGTTACATTGATCTGATCTCCTTTCCTTAAACTGATACAACAAAAGTTCAACAATTTCTTTTGTAGTAAAACAACCTGCAACAAAAATTAAATAACAAGTCTCAACCATCGTGACTCATAAGTTGTACCAATTTTTCTGTTACGCCTAAAATTATCAATCACAGTACTCCAAAAGAAATTATCAATCTCAGTTAAATTCATGTCTAAAATTATAAGTGTATCAACACCACTTAAAAGTATAATGTGTTAAACAATTATTTAAAAAATCATTCAAAAATCTAAGTATAAATGAACAAATTTTAATTTAACAATGATTACAACTACATTTTAGAAAATTTTATAGGGTTAAAAACATGTCACTTTTTTATGAGAACTAAAAACGAAATTGACTATATTTATAAGGAAAAAAAAAACATTTTAACCCAATAATTTATTACGAAATTCGGTAGACAAACACTTTGGCACTTGTGGACTAACACACGCTTCTGTATTAATCCATGCTGCTATTTTTGAAAAGGTAATTACCGGTTTAGCATCTCATCAAATTGACCAAATTTTAACACTTTTAAAACAAAATCAAATTCAGTTTAAGACTCAATAAAATTGTAACAAATAGTGACAAAGGTAAGTAGCAAGTGAAAGAATGGAGAGTCTTTGGAGGATAAGACTCTTGGGGGGCTTAGTTTGGTGAACTAAAGCATGTTTTAGAAAAATGTATTTAAAGTTTTGATGATAATAATGTATGAAAGAACAATTGGATGTTCTAATATGTGTTCAAGTATGCAGGAGCATATAATTAAATTCTGACTTCAAAGTCATGCTTGTGGTTATGATACATCAAACTCTCAACACAAAGGAAAGCATTTTCGTATTCAAGAGAAGAATTGGAAACTTATGAAGACTTAAAACATGATCTCAAGAAAGGCCAACAAAAAGTCAAAGCTTTCATCAAAAGATGCATCGAACCTTGAAGACTCTGATAAGAACAAGCTCTGATGGACTCAAACTCTGAAAGAAGCAAGTTCTGAAGGACACGTCAGCAGTCTGGGTGACTCTGACCAATTTTGTCTTCTTTTAATGGAATGTCGCTTTCAAAGTTTTGATAATATTGTTTGTCTTCATCTGACCACGTGCAGAAACAAAAAAAAAACCTTCAATAACAAAGAAAATGTAACAACTAATTTCATAAGAAGCAAATGACTCTACTTGTATTATTCACCGACATTATCCATTTGAGGCAAAGTTTTCTAATCTTATTCAAAGCTTCTCAAGGAAGTTATTGGTAAGTTGGTAATCTTCAAACAACGGCTCTCTCATTTCTCTCCTATATAAGGACTTGGACAGTTTGAAGAAATGATAATAGATTACAAATTTTACAAGTATCAAGAGGAGAAGAAGGGGGATAACTATCAGAGAAAAGAGGCAACTATCTTTGGTTTTTCTTTAAACGAATATTTCTTGTTTGCCTTTTAATCATAACCCTTGGTTTTATTTTTGACACATGTCACACATCTATAAAATGAAAAAGGATAAATGGAGGATTCCTAAATGGAGTGAAGATGCACACAATGGTCTTATGTCAAGATCTATGATTCAATCGTTTAAATAAAAATTAACAAAAAATGAAGTAAATAAAAATGAATTTTTTAGTTTTTTACGCTTAAAAATTTATATTTTGTTTCAAATTTGCAAATCTTTGTGCAAGAAATGTTGTAATATTGTAAACATTTTAGTAAAAATTCATTAGAAATTAAAAGGGGAATTAGTCACTTTAGTCTCTTAATAAGAAAGAAATAGTCACTTTAGTTCATGGATGCAGAGAAATTGCAAAACAGTCCCTGCATTCACGGACTAAATTGACTAACAGAGTCTGCATTTAGGGACTAAATTGACTAACAAAATCTACATTCATGGACTATTTTATAATTTATCTGCATTCAGAGACTAAAGTGACGACTCATCCGCAGGTGGATCTATCTGTTGATGCTGCTTCGATTTGGCATAAGGATGTGCCCCTCAAGGTGGTGTTGTTTGCTTGGCGGTTATTTCGGGATAGGTTGTCTACAAAGGACAATCTTCTCCGGCGAGGTGTTATTAACCATGATTCTCGGACGTGTGTGGCAGGGTGTGACATAGTCGAATCGTCTTCTCATTTATTCTTACATTGTAATATCTTGGGTTCAGTTTGGCATTCGATTTACAGTTGGATTGGTGTCTCAGTGAGCAACTCCTTTTCTGTGCCTGATCATTTTAACCAGTTTAGCTACAACGGTGGAATTGGGAACAAGCGGCATTCGTTGTTACAGGTTATTTGGTATGCAACAATTTGGGAAATCTGGAAGGAACGAAACAATAGGTTGTTTAATGGCTCCGAAAGCCCCGTTCTTCATGTGGTTGATAGGATAAAGGCCATCTCCTATATGTGGTTGAAGGAGAAGTACATTACTCTTCCCTTCAATTTTCATGGCTGGTGGCTTAGTCCGTTCACCATTTTGGGCATAGGCTAATAGCTTCTTTCAAGTTGCTTTCATTTTATTGTTTCGGTCTCCCATTGTAATTAATTGTCCAGACTTTGCTACCTTTCCTTGGTACACCCTGTGCCGGGAATAGCGCTTTCATGTGTTAATATATTTCATTTTAGCTTCTTAAAAAAAAAAAAATTAACTAATCTCCCAAATGAAAATAATATACATAAATTGACTAAACGGCAAGGATGAAAGGTCTTCACATCGATAAACATTTAAAAGACAAAATTTCAGCAAATTTTTTAAAGGAATAATATAAAAATAAAATTTGAGTTATTTTTTGTTGTGACAAAAACGACCTTACGACATAAGACGTCAAACCCGAGCCCACCTACAGTCGTCAGTAGGAGTGTCGGCGAGTGAAATAGTATCTGATAAAATGTTAATGTCAAAATCGTAAATAACTTGAAACAACAGTGGCAAAAAGTATAAAATCAAGTGCAAGATTCACTAACGTGCCAGCTTGTCCCATGGCAATCTAATAATTTCCCGCTGCATTAAACGCGGTTTCGCTTTCCATTCCACACTTTCGGTACAAAACTTTTTCATTTTAAATTCTTCTGTACTTCAAAAATTAAAACAATACTACTATTTTCTCTTGTCTAATCGATAAAATTCTTATAAATTGTAAAAACATTTATAAGTGTCTCTTTTATTAGTTATTTTGATATTCATATTTATTTTTTAGTAGTTTAGGTGAGTTACATTCTAGAATTTGTTCACGCTAACACAAACATCAAAACTTAAAAAAATGTGATGGGGTAAAGGATCCCATGAAGCCATAGTAAGCTTTATGAAGGGAGTTATAAGGTTAGTTTGACTTCGGCGTGAGAGTTAAAGAGTGAAGTAATTGTTGGATCATTGGAGTTTTGGGAATCATCTCATCTGCCGTTGAACAATCATACAGGTGAGATACACTATATTTTGACTCAAAATTTAAGACATTAGGTTTATGAATCATTCCACTTATAAAGTGTTTAACATTCACTTTTTCATCCAACATGAGACATATTACTCTCACTTGAAATATAAACACTAATAAGTCTCATGTTGAGTTTAATTAGTCATAGTGTGGTATGAATCAACACTTGTTTCAACATTAATGTTATACGATTATAAGAGAGTAATATTAGTGTTGAGTTTAATTAGTCATTGTGTGCAGTGACGGATTCAGGATTTTTGAATAGTGGGGGCACCATATAAAAAAATTGTAGCATTAATAATTGTCCTCTACAATTTTTCATATTATGGAAACTTTGAATGATTTTCTTATTTTTGAAAATCAATAAAAATATCTATCTCTATATAAATATATAAACAATCATTTAACCGATCATCTCTCATTCAATTTCACATCCGATTCTTGATAATATTCATACTATCAAGAAAGAATTTGAGATATAGGATGATATGTGTGGGCCAAAAGAGAAATAATCTGTGATAAGTGTGAGCCATGTGGTCAAAATGTCAACTATTGATACATTATACTACTAAAAATAATAGTTTCTAAAAATTTAGTGTAGGCACAAGCCCACACATGGATGAACATACATCCGTCTCTGATCGTGTGGTATGAACCAAGTGTTTACCATGTGAATCGACCAACTTCATCGACATCCTTAAATCATGTTTTAAACAATAAATTTAATTCTCAAATCAAGCATCGGTCGTACACAACTACAAATATTAATCTCGAGATAAAAAGGGCTACAATGAGGTACAAAATTATTCCGCAAAAAATTTAAGATCATTGCATTCTTACAACTAAATTTAAACAGAAAACATTTGATTAAGTTATAAAAGACCCCTTAACATCTCATTTAGTTGCCTTAAGGACATTTGTTAAGAAGTTTAAAGAAGAATTTTTATCTTGAAATAGATGCTTTTAACTCATTGATATTTGGGAAAATAATTTTTCCAACATAAAACCTACCAATTATATATATTTTAGAATCTTTAACAAATGTCATAAGTACACTTGTTAAAAAGACCAAAAGATTAACCAAACTATCCAGGTCCATGAAATTAATTTTTTTAAAAAAAGTATGTGTTACAATTTGTTTATTCTTTTAACTTTGTTTCCTTTGTTAATTTTTTTTTCTTTCACTAAGAAATGTATCAAAAACTATATGTAAACTAGCGAATATTTTTTTAAGATTAATTTATACGCACCACAACATTGTAACAAAGTTTTAGAGATACATGTAATGATGCTTTGCTACATTAATTAACGAGGTATAAAAATCATGTGTTTTTAGTTCATTAAGTGGTATGATAACGTATTATTACATGTATGATTAAAATTTTGTTGCACTAAAATTATTTATAAATTAAAGAGAATGTTAATGAGTATCATTTAAAACATTAGTTAAAATATTAAAATAAGTAAATTTGCATAAAAAGTGATATAATTATTGCTAAAACAGAAGTAAGAACTTATATTTTTTAAATAAAGTTTCTATTAATAATTTCTTTAACCAATGTGGTAAAGTCACTCATTAACAAAACTTCTTTTTTGGGTACAACTCATTAACAAAACTTATAAATTAAAGTATACTTTGTTGTATTGGTTCAACTACAAATACAATTTTGTTCATTCTCTTTCACACTATAGTAAACACAAACACAAAACAAAACCTCACACTCTCTTCTCTCTTTCTTTCTCTATCACTGTACACTTCATAGTTCATTAATGAACCTTCACCTTCACCTTCAGATCTCGTGCTAATTCAATTCAAACAAAGAAAATCCGAACAGTTTTTAAGAGCAGTTAATGGAATCAAGGATATGAAGTTTTACATATCAGCAAAGGGAATAAAACGAGTAACAATATCAAACGGTAAGGGATCGGCGAAGGATACAACGGCAACGGCGGGAGGAGGAAGTCCGACTGTTAGCGGTTCTTCCGGTCGCCGGATTTCACTCCGGACGGTGCTTCCGGTGGTGTTAGTGCTTGGGATCTTGTTGCCGTTTGTTTTTGTTAGAGTTGCGATCTTGGTTCTTGAATCTGCTACTTTTTGCTCTTCATTGGGTAATTTTTACTCCATTTGTGTTTTTTTACCGTTCGGTAACTGAGTAATTTTTAACGGTTTGGTAGAGGGTAATTTTTTTCTTTTCTTTTTGCATTTTTCTTAATTTGGTAAATTTTAATTTTACTCAGTCTCAATGCATTTACTATTTTTTTACACAGGAAATTTTTTACAGCTAATGTGGGATTCTAGTTTAATGTTTCCAATATTTTTAGTTATTAAATATTATTATGAAGTTAAAATAGGAGATTATAGTTCTAGTGAACATAACTCGGTTGACAGAAATATTGCATTATTTTATGGTGATGGTGGAGATTTGAACTGAGTTAAGCTCATGAGGACAATAATATTATATATGCATGGGGTCGGAGTTCAAACTGACACCCTGCCTATTTATTTAAAAAAAAAATGAACTTCTAACTACTAAATTACTTGAATAAAAATAATTTCATTTCTTTTTAGGGAAATAATATATATACTTGAAAAAAACAATTTCATTTCTTTTTAGGGAAATAATATCTAAAGTGTTTTGTTTCTTACTCAATAATTTCTAGTGTTTTTTTAAGAGTTATACTTTTTAAATTTATTTTAGTGGTCCCAAAATACTAAATAAAAATATTTGTCAAAAAATTTAAGGAAAAAGATTTTATGGAATAGGTAATTTCCTCCTTTATCATAAAGTTGATGTTAGTTTGTACATTGGTGAAAATGACTGTTGCAGAATGTGCTGGGTGGAGGTTTTTCAGTGGAGCTGACACGTCACTGGTAAGTGTCTTTTTATGGAAATTAATCTTTTTGTTTTTATTTTATTTGACAATTTTTATTAAATAATATTTTTCCACAACTACTAGTGTAGTAGTATTCTTTATTTTTGGTCACACGTACTTTTTTGTCCATGCTTTGTCAAAATATTGGGCAATTCACGTTACTGGATTAACTTGAGTTAAAGTAATGATTATAGAAAAACATTATTAAAATGGAGATTCTTAATTAATTTTAAATAGTTTTTTTGTGGTTGTTAATGAAAAGCTAGGTTCCTTTTTCACACAAAGTGGCTTAAATAGGGTTTAGTTTGACAAATGTGACCCGTGCTTTGTTAACAAATTGCAACTAGTGATTACCGACAATGTTCTAGGACACTTATTGGAGATTGACAAGAAAGAATACTATATAATAAGAATTATTTTAATTTTGATGTTTGTTATCATAATGTCTGATTCTTGTGGACCGTTTTATTTGATATAATAGTACAATGTCAAATTGGCAATTATTACAAATTTGTCATGGTTCTGGGTTTGGAGACAAAGTCTGTGATTATTTACAATTTGTGAAGGTTTTGAGTTTGGAGGCAAATATGCTATTTGACATAAGATTTTAGTTTGAGAAATGTTTTTCTTACACACTTTCGAATATTAATGCGGTATATTTATACGATTGGAGTAAGTTATTGCCTATTAGATCAAATAACGTTATAAGGTTCTATCATATATAATATCTCTATGAACTCGATAATTTCAACATATTTTTTTTAGTTTTTTTATCTTTGTTCGTCTAGTGATTTGATTGAATTGCCTTACATCTAACATACTCTCTTTACTATAGAATTTACACATTTTTTCTTACACGCCAATACCATATAATCTTACTTTCCACTATATATTTTTACGATAAGTGCTACTCCAACTCTTTTCAATGTTAAATTTTCTTACACAACCATATCAAGAATTAAAGTTAGTTAATAACATGAGGTTATTCAATGTTTAAATTTCATTTGATAAAATTGTCTACATTTAATGTTTGACAATGTCTATAAAATTATCTCTAGTGAAACGAATTTATGTAAACAAGACAAAATGTAAAAGTTATTGTATTTATATGCTGTCATTATAAAGTCAAATGTTCTTTTCATGATTATCATATCTTTTTACAATTGATAGTGTAAAATATATTTACATTGACCGTGTGTAAATTTAAACTATGGTAAATCTTTACTTTTAATAATCATAATCATAGAAGTTGAAAGTAATCTAGTCTAACTATATATTAAACATTCCCTAAAAAAGATAGAAAATTCATATATTCCCATAAATAAAAAGATAGAAATATGCATGTCTATGTTTGTTACAAGTTTACCAAATTTTATTCGCGGGTATAAAATGTTCATCGGAATAGAAAATTTTCCCAAAGAAAAGGGTGGGAATAAAGTTCCTATGAAGATAGGAATAAATTCATATATAATTATCTATTATAATCCCTATTTTTATGGTTCCCGGGAATATTATAATTTTAAACAAACATCTTTTTTCTATATACCTTGGAATAAAAATCCCATCTATATGTTCCAAGGAGTGTTATTCCTAAAAATAAATTTGGTAAATTTGAATCAATAACACCCTATATATTAAACATGGAATAACATGTGCATTAATCAATTATTATTTGAAGAAAATTTAGAAATAAACATATTATATCCTATTATATCTTTAATTCAGTTCTCTCTTTTTTTTGTTGGCATGTCATATATGTTCGTATCATATACTGTAGTAGTTTGTATTCCAGCTTTTCTTTCGAAAATTCCAGTTCATGTTGTTAGAGTCGTTTGTCAGACGGTAGTGAATCAGTTATCAATGCATCAAAGTTAATAAGAGTAAAAGACAAAAGGAAAAGTAACAAAATGTGTATTCAGAGAAACCTGACCCATTATAATAAACATACCACATGTCTACATTTTTGGTACATCTCATATATTTTTCTTGAAGGGATTATTAGGTACATCTTATGTATTTTGTTCACGTGACATTCTTTGTTAACTTAATTAATCTTGGGTGGTAACAGACCAAAACAAAATTAATCTTGGGTGCTTATCTATTTCAGTTAAAGTATTGTCAAAAAATCTATTTCAGTTAAAGGAACATAAAAATGCTGACTGGTTTACACGTACACACTCATCAAAATTCAAGCTAGATTATGAAATAAGTAGTAGTAGTTTAAAAATACAAGCAAACATTAATGACCAGATAATACTTTCCAAAAATCTGTAAAAAGAAAAATTACTTCCTAAAAAGCATGACATTGTTTGGGATATAGTTTTGATAATGAAAGTGTTTTCTTACACACATTGTGGAAGGATTGGTAGTATACACAATATAACTTATAAGAACTAAGTTGATCTAAATTGAGTAATTGACAAATAATAGATTTCTTTATACTCCTGTGAAATTGGTAGTGCATTGTCGTTACTTGCACAAGTTGCATTTGTGCAATCTGTGGGACATGGCTATGAATGCTACCTATACTGCTATTTGTTTTTATCTTCTGCTTCTACTTTTTCTGTAAGTGCTATTATTACAACTTTTTTCTTCTCTGCCTCAAAAGGGCTTCATGATCTTTCTTTGTTCTACTTTGGGACCATTTGCATCTACTCTATGACATCATCCAACCAATACCATTTTTGTAATTGATTTGTTTAAATCAATTTAACCAAACATCTGCATTTTTACCAACAAATTAATCAACCAAGACAATTTTGGCGATTTTGGAATGACTACGAGTGTGACAGAATCATGATATGCCAATGTGGTTTTGACAAAAGATATACTTTGTAGTTTCAACAAAATTACGTTGTTGCCGTGATTTTGTCAAATTAAGAGCCAATTCAATCAATTTTGATATTTTCCAGATAAACCTGTGCAAAACCTGGACACATATTATTGAAGCTATGAGCATATGAATCATTTAACTTTGTTTAGACCCTTCTGCACCTACTTGTATATTTTAATAAAAAGAAGTTAATTTATGTTAATTTTTTTTTCTTCTGTGAATGCATGTAGAAACTCAGAGATGAGCTAACCAGAGCGCTAATGGAAGCAAATGATGGCAATATTAATGATAATGAAGGAGCAGTGTCATTCAATGAACTTGTGAAAGAGATGGTCTTAAAACAAGACCTCAAAGCTTTTGCTTTCAAGACCAAAGCCATGGTATGTAAATTTTTTACTTTTGGTAGTTAATCTATATAATGATTATGATGTTTCATTTTCAATTTCATTCCTTATTGGTTCCTTCTGGGTCAGTGTGCATATTTCAGGAGTGAAAAATCAAGATAAGCCAAATCAAGTAAACTAATAAACATACCATATTAATGCACTAGACATTCACAAAATGAAACATAATAATGTGCCTTGCAACTGAATTCTGTGGGATACATTATTCCGATTGCATTTCTGTAGAGAATATGTAATTGATCAGGAATGTGGAATAAAAAGTTAGCATAAAATTAAATTTACCGAGACAAATTGTAGCTTAAAGAATTGATTGGTCCTATTCCAATTTTGATCTTTTAATGTTTCATGGTAGTTTCCCTGATGCAAGATAAAAGTAAGCTAAAATGCAAGAAATCCCCTTAACTATTGGTTATTTTTTAAAAAAAAAAACCTTGTGGTTCAAAACACCACAGCTCATCTTCAACTTATCGAACCACGCTCATTAGGTTAATTGTTGA
>Ga0228710_1009041_pt1 | contig 14018 bp, 8 predicted proteins | sample MedpolnodulmetaG_FD_177995 | JGI IMG/M metagenome (GOLD analysis project Ga0228710, IMG submission 177995) | Root nodule microbial communities from Medicago polymorpha collected in Santa Monica, California, United States - pink nodules | ecosystem: Host-associated > Plants > Roots > Nodule...
CCTCTTTTAACCTGACTCTCCTCCATTTGATCTACTCTTCTTACAACGGCATCTACGGGTCTTCTCTCTACATGTCCAAACCATCTAAGCCTATTTTCTACCAACTTTTCTACTATAGGTGCTACCCTCACTCTCTCTCTAATGGTGTCATTCCTAATCCTATCCTGTCTAGTCTTACCATTCATCCAGCGCAACATCCTCATCTCCGCTACACTTACTTTACTCTCGTGTTGGCTCTTCACCGCCCAATACTCCGTACCAAACAACATTGCCGGTCTGACTGCTGTCCGATAGAACTTTCCTTTCAGCTTAAGTGGTACTTTCTTATCGCACAAAACCCCTGAGGCTCTTCTCCATTTCAACCACCAAGCTTGAATACGATGATTTACATCTGCATAGCACTGAAAATTTTCTATCTTTCATATATCTATATATCTGAAGCATGAGCACTTATTTAATGGTGATGTACTTGTGCCACGTATATATACCCGATACTTGTGGCTTTCTCATATATTAATATAAAAGGGGCAGCCCAGTGCACTAAAACTCCTGCATTCGTAGGGCCCGAGAAGGGGTCCCACCATTTCGGTGTGTTGTACGCAGCCTCACCCCGTTTTTTACACAAGAAGTTGTTTCCATAACTTGAACTCATGACCTATCAGTCACGTGACAACAACTTTACCGTTGCGCCAAGGTTCCCCCTTGATATAATAATATTTGTTTATTTGAGTTTCTGTGTTGTAAGAAAACACAATTTTTTTACTTTACAATCTATTAATGTGATGTTTTGTTGTGAATAGAAAAGTTTAGCTCTCTAAAATTGTATTATATAAAAAAGCTCTCATTACTCTAAAATAAAATAAAAACTCTCATTACTTTATCGCCGTACACTCAAAAATAAAAAATAAAAAATAAAAAAAGCTCTCGTGTATTTTATCACCGAACACTCACCTTAAGTATTTTTAAAATGGCGCACTTACCCTTACCTGTACCTTACCATACCTGAGTAGAAATATCCACCTTTAAATATAAAAAAAATCATAATACTCCTAATACTAATTAAAATAATCACAGACATTTTAATTAACCTTAATGACTTTCTTTGTTAATCACATCCAGATTTTCATATAAAACAGGCCCTTAAAGAAGAAGAAAAAAGAAATATGGCACACTGCATGCAGATCCATTACCTGAATATAACTTGCCCCTAGCAAGGCTCCATTCCCCATTTGAAACTGTGTTCTGTAATCCTTTCCCTGAAAAATACAATATTGAACTATAAAACAGGGAAAGTACATGATGACAATATGCATGCATAATCAGATAATGCTCCACTAAGAAACTACAAAAACAATATATGACAACTAGAAGATGAGGGCAACAAATGAAATAATCAGAAAAGGAAAGATAGTTGACCTTGTAATCAAAGTTGATCATCCCTTGCGACATATGTGGCTCACTTGTTAGCTGTAAAAAGGCAAGAAAATACGAAGTTATGGTGAATAAAAAGGATAACAACAAAAGACTACAAATAACAAAGGGGAAGGGGTAAGTTGATGTCATAAACCAAATACTCTGCAAATAAATTGAGTGATCATTCCATGGCAGATAAATTATCCTTTTCAACCAGCAATAAGTAATCATTTCAAACTTAAAACTACACACAAGAAAACATTACCATACTCTCATAACACTATCAAATAAAATCTAAAAGATGCATAGGTAACTAATCAAGGAAGTAGAAACAGGCAACCAGCAGAAAATCATAAGCTATATTGTTCAGAACTGAAACAAGCATATACACACACCTGAGCATTGGCTTTCAAAGTGAGATTGTCAAACACATCATACTTGACTCTTGCAGTTACCCTTCCATCAGTCATAGCTCTCCCCAAAAGCAACAGCTACAAAACATCACCATGGTCAAAGAATGCATTATTATAGTATTAAAACCTCCACAATATCAACGCTTGTGGTTGAAGGCTTGTGTGGTGTCCGACACGTGACAGTCTTCGACGCCGAAGAAATTAGTTCAATAAAGTCATTTTCTTATAAAATATTACCAGTATACATGTCAGAATCCTCTGTACTGCTGACAGTTCTGATTGAAGGTGTATTTAGTGTCACTGACGTCAAAGTCATTTTTAGTGACTGACGTCAATGTCAAGGACACATATAATCACATATCAATAAGAATTATTTGTATCAGTGTCAGTGCTGTGCTTCGTAGATTAAAACTAAAAACTAAAAAAAAGATGAAAGGGAATGTATACCTTAGGATGATCGATGAAGTTAGCGCCGAATTCATAGTTAGCAGTTGGGATTTTAATAACCTCCGCAGACTGAGAAGGAATCTCAGTAGGTCCCATCGAAACACTGAATTTCAAATCACAACAATAAAATAAATAAATAAAATCCTAGAAACAAAGATTCAAGTTCAAGAATGAAAAATCCGAAAGAGAAAGTAAGGTACCTGTGATTAAGAGAGAATTTCTGGTTAAGCATTTTGGTAAAATCAATACGCGAACCTTCAAAAAGCTCAGGCTTCAAAGACACTGAAAACAAAAAACAAAGAAATTGATTGAGATTGTTGAGTATAATCGTAGAAAATGAAGAAGAATTAGAATAGATTAAGTGAAAAAGAGAACAGACTCATAGCTTCGCGATGAAGTTCTTCGAAGGGAATGGGACAAGGAAGGTTGGAGTAATCGACTTTCTGATCGACCTTCTTGTCGTCGGCGGTGGGAATCGGTGGAACCATAGTCGCCATTGTTAGAGATCAGAGAGAGATTCGGAATTGATTTTCTAAAACCCTTTGTTTCGTTCGTTCGTTCGTTCGTTCCCAAAGTATGCAACTACTCTGGGTGGGTTGTGACTGCTAAAACCCTAGCTACCTCTTTTCTTTTGCATCACTCTTTACCTCACACGCTTCATTTCAATCGTTACACACTTCTACCCGACCCGTTCATACGGATCCGGTTTTTACTACCAGGATCACCGCAACCCGGTTACTATTGACTTCTTTACCAAGTCACTTTTATTTTTATTTTTTTTTAAGGGTATTTTTAAGATAAATTTATTTCTCTTTAAAAAAAAATTGATTAAATACAACCGTCGTTTAAAATTATTATATATTTTGTACTATTATTTAAAATATATGGCCCTTTATGATAATATATTTGAGAGGGTTTTTACTATTTTTTCTTATTCTTGGTGTGGTTTTGTCTGGATGCAATATTACATACATTATATATTAGAATATTATATAATTAATATAAAAATACACAAGTTCCCCTTATAAAAAAAATACATAGGTTTCAATATAAATTTGTTATTTTAAATTTTTTAATATACGTAAGTTTGTACAAAATAGAAAAATCATTCTCTTTTAAGCCGGTATATTAATCTATTCATATTCAACTCTCTTTTGTTGACGTGTTCATGATATTATTTTGGTTTTGATCACTAGTGTTCTCTATATTGTTTCAAAATATATAAATAATTTGAGATTCCAAAACTTATCTTCTAACAAGTTTTGGTTCCCTTCAAATGTTACTCTTTTTTTCTTTCAAACAAAATTTTTAAGACTTTTGCAAATTTGCAATCACAATTTAATTGCTTAAGCTATGAGCATTAAATTTAGGTGTTAATAACATTCAACCAGTGTTAAATTAAGTCTCATGTGAATTCAATTTTTATGTGAAATAATATTTGGTTAGTCTTTATTGCTTATATGATCAAACCCTAAATTAGTCAGACCCCTTCTTTTTAAGAAATCATATGACTAAACCAAGAAAATGAAAATATAGAAAACTTGGTTCAACTTTAATATCTAACCATTGGGTCATGTTTATGAACCTTCCACAAGAGCTTCTATCACAAAACATATATTAAACGGGTTTAAATATGTCTTTGCTTCCAACCAATCAGAGAGTTGTAAGGATTCAACACATCATGTTATCAAAGTTGAATTTGAATTTTAGGATTCTTGATATGGGGAAGAAAAACCTAGATTTTAAAAAGGGATGGAGATGCACAAGGCTTTTCTAGGTCGGATGTTTTTTTTTAAGTTTTATTAACACATTAGTAAGTTAGGTGACACATCAACATTTTTTAAAAGAAAATTGAAAATAAAAGGAAAAGGTTTGGGGGGGATATATTGATGGCGTACTTAACTAATCATTTAAAAAAAAACATCGTGATTAATGATCATCTAGTAGTTCCCTCCAAAAAATGATCATCTTTTTATTTTTGGTGGTCGGGGTTCGAATCCTAGACCATACATATATTATGTATTGTCCATACCAACTTAGCTTAGCTCACGAGGACAAAAAAAATGATCATCTAATAGTATAATTAATTACACTTAATTGATTTAAAAAAAATTACGAAACAAAATTTTCAGTGTTCTTAATTTGAAAAAGAAAAGTAAGTACTCCGCTCATAAATCCTTTATTCGCACACACCTTTGAAAAAGTAAATCCTCACTTTATCCAAACTTTTAGATTCGGGCTCTTATTTTTGGATCAATTATTTAATTAATCAATTATGGATTGACAATAATCAATTAGTATAATTTAATGTTATAATATAAATTATGATCTATTGTGTTAAGCACTAATTAGTTGATGAATATGTGTAATTGGACTATTCTTTTTAAAAAGACCGTGATGAGTTGGACCATTTAGCCAAGCCCAATGAGAGGTCCTTGCCCTCAGCCGTTTAGCTATTTAAACGTCATCCCATCAGACGGTTATACATTCTGACCAGTATGGTGCAAACCTAAACCGAATGAGGGTAGTATCCTCTCATACCTATTGGCCGTTATCCTTCGTCAACATAATTCAAATGTACACAAATTCTTCTTCCTTCTTTGTTACTATATGCTATAACTTGTATCTAGTGATCCATGGCTAAGTTATTGTAAACTTTTATCACTTATGTCACTTTTCGAAAGCTCGTAGATCCATCCATGATCAGCACATGGAAAAATCATTCAAACTCGTGGAAGAAAATAGAACAGGAACTTAAGTTATAAGAATATGAAACGAAACCTCCACAATCATCTCGCAACATAATTAATCTCAACCCACCTCATCCTCTAAAAACTCGTTGAACATGAATCAATTTTGAATCAATCAAATTGCAAAACATTATGCCTTGCAAAATGGCCGGGAACAACAAATATACTGTAACAAATTGCAATTTTTTCTAACACTCCCTCGTGCTTGAAACATTATAGTTAATACAAGATCCTTCATATATTCATGAATATCAACAACCCTATGTTTGTTGTTGTTTAACTCTAAACTACAGATGGCAAAGCATGTGCATCACAAGGTCATGAAGGTGAGAAAAACACAAGAAGGGAGGTTGAATTGTGTTAGCCTTTTCTTCATTTTCTCCTACTGAAGTCACTGATCAGAAGCAGATAGATTTCAACTTCTGATGTGATAATCAGAATCTAAATGCAGCGGATAAAAACAGAGAGAGAGAAGAAGGACAAAAAGCAATTATAGAGGTTCCTTCCACAAACCAGAAGTAGTCATGTCCCCCTTGCACTTCCAAGGAGAGTTCACTAAAATGTAATATCTGATTATAACTGTTGACTGTTACAACTAGCAAGAGATTTCAAATTACTCAAGCACAACTGCAAGCGATCTCTTATGCTCAAGAACACAATCAAGAGACTTCCTATGCTCAAGCACAACTGCAAGAGACTTCTATTCAAACAAAATTACAGAGAAATTTGTTTGAGGTTGAACACTTGATATACAATCAGTGGTGTTCACAATGCAAATCAAATACAGACTCTTAAGACTCTAGAATTTCTAAGATATGAACTTTGATAAGAAATTCTAAGTGAACTTTTGATGTGAAACAATTTCAGAAGAGTTTTGACACTTATAGAATTGTTTTATGAGTCTTCTTTTTTTAACACCAAGTCTTCACTCCTTTATGTAGAGGTGTGAAAGATACGTTGGAAAATAGTCGTTTGAAACTTGATCAGATCACCAATGATCTTATGCCTGATTTGGTTATTGTCTTATGAATGATCAATTTCAAATCCATTCCAAGTCTGGAGGAACACCGTTGCAGGCACAGCTGTTGTTCTTGTACTAGCAGACACAAAAACAGAGTAGTGGAGATAGTGGTTGTACACTTCGTACAAAAGTCCTTTTTCAACGCTCTTAACTGAATAAGCATCCAATGCCTTCAAATCCATTTGAAATAACTGTTGGTTTATTCTCTCAATCTTCTGCAATGACATGCGTGATTTAATCTTCATTTGAACAACATTTTGAAGTTCTTCAGTCTTCCAGCTTCTGATGATCTTCAGCTCCTGATCATCTTCAGATGCTTCTGATGACGTCAGCTTATTCAGAACCGCTTGTCTTCAGAACCTCTTTTCTTCTGATGTTTCAGGCTTCCTTCTTGTTGATTACATTGCTCTCATTTGTTCTTCCAGAACCTATGCTTCAAAGAGACACTAAATTTTTGTCTATGATCCTGCATACTTGAACAAATATTAGCATATCCAATTGACACTTTTAATACCTTGTTATCATCAAAACTCAAAGGGTAATGTTAAACATATTTTGTTCCAACAGGTCATCCACACCTACTAGTTGCACAAGGGTGCAACATCAACTCAATTTGTCCTTCTATCACAACAAAATTCTGCATCAACAGTCTCACAAGGAACATTCTATTATTGCAATTCCCTCTTTAACCTGGGAGGATAAGTATGAATACATTGCAAACTTATGACAAAAATTTGCATCAACAATCTCACAACAAAATAAAATTCTGCATTTGGAGTCTCACAACGTTGAAAGACACAATCACATACAAGGTAGATAAACTATACTCCTGCCCTGCAATTCCCTCTTTAACCTGGGAGGATAAGTATAAATGATCTAGAATAATTGAGTTCTATTTAAAATTTTCATTCACGTCCTTACTTTAATTTCAGAAGCAACACATTCTATTATATACATCACTATCATATGTACATGGGCAAGTTGCATTCAAATATACAAGAATTTCAAATCAAAGTTGTAAGCAACTAATACATTTTGTGATATGTTGTTTCCATGACATTTAAGATAACAATTTTACATCGTGTCCTCTTATTAATGCTGAAATATGCCTCCTTCTCTCCCATGTGTCTATCTCTCTATATATATGGTGACTGGCGAAAACATTTGGTTATTTTAAGAAACGAGAACAAATAATAATAACCAAACAATAAAAATCAGCGGTCCTTATTACTTTAAAAAGGTGTGTGTACTGCTATCACCAACGTACATTCTCTAGATTTTTAGGGCATAATGAAAACAAAAGTTGACTATCTCAATTCCAAAAGAAAAATAAACGAAATCCAACAAATCAAATTATAGGTACTAAAAACTTTTCACCTTTATATATCTATCTATTTACTTTTCAATCATTAATCTGCTATGGTCAACTATGTTTGATAACAATATTTATAGGTAGTAAAAACATTTGATTAAGATTGAAGAAAATCAATTAACAAGCTAATTGTTACACATGGGAAGACGGTAAGAAACAATTGTTTTGTATTTTTTTTAGGGAAAGAAACAATTGTTTTGTTATTTACACTAGTAATTGCAAAGTTGGTAAAAAAGAAGTATTTATTAATGCAAATACAAGTGAAACTTACTGTGTTATCTTATTCTTACTTATGGAAAAGGTGGGTTCAAAGATCACTATGCGAAGTTTTTTATTTTTTAAATATCACAATTCTAAGTTAAACATGCATTATTAGGAAAGTCATTTCGAAATATCATTTGCTTAAAAAAATACTAAAAAAAATTATGGTCTATTCTTATACCGGAGGTTACGTAACTCAACTGGTTTAAGCTAAGGAAAAGAGTTAGAGGTTCTAATTTCAAACTTAGAGGAAGAAGAATAACTAACATAACAACTAATTAATAACATTTGTGTCAAACAATGAAGGTTTGACTCTGCTGGTTAAGAAAAAAAGGTTATTGGTCACGGGTTTAAACTCATACGAAGAAGAAAAACTAACGTAACAACTAATTAGTAAGATTTTTTGTCATTCAAATATTGTAATACTCTTACCAAAGACACTTCCTCCCTTAATACATGCCACTCACATATCTTAATACATGCCACTCACATATGATTACATCCCTAATAACATATAATCGTCAATGCATTTCTATTAGAGAAATTGGCTTCTTAATAGAAAAACTTCTTTTTTGTAACCATCGAATTATAGCCAAAGAGAAAATAATAATTCTCTTTTTTTATTGGAATAATGTGCCTCCCTTCTTTTTCCTTTTTGTGAATTTGAATAATTTTATTTGGGAGTAGGTTTGCAGAAAATACAAAATGTTAAAAAATGCATCTCTAGTAAATTATGTATTCTTAAATTTGAAAATTGAAAAAAAGTTCTTTTGAATAAAATACTTTCTTTTATACCATTTTGGAAATTAGCCAAATCGAATTATAGAATGGGGTTCAAAGGAATACAAAAAAGTATGTCCCTGTATTGTATCCTCCTGGTATTGAAGAGTCAAAGTTGAAGAAATGTGTCCGAGCAATGTTAAGTTTGGAATTTACTAGACTCTTGACCCGTGCTATCGCACGGGTCTATTAGAGTTGATGACTCTAATATTTTTTAACAGAATGCTAACAAATATTTTATTAACATATTAAGTTATTTTTTGGTAGATTATTAACATATTAGATTATTGCTAAAAAAATTCAAATTATATTATATGAAATTTAAATTATGTTTTTAGTTAGACAATCAAATGTATCAATATATGGAACATAATAAGTTTATCACAACTTTTACTATTATAATGGAAATTTTATACATATTAATAATTAATTACAGAACATTCTGAAATAATTTTTTTTATAAACTACATTTAACGTTACATCTATATCTTCATCTGATATGTGGCATTTTAGGACTCTTTGCAGTGGGTACATTTTAGATATTTTTTCCACTAATTTTCTATCAGCAGGAATCCAAGTGCTTCTGATATGTGTATGGTAGTTAAAACCTTTGTTGTTGCAGCAACTTCTCCACCTTGAGTATGCACAATCCTTCTTTGCTTGGTTCCCACAGTCTTGACATTTTAGACCCTTTAACACTTTTTCTTCCCCTAATTGTGTTGAATACATTTTTTTCCATCTCTTTAGCTTTTTAACTAAAGATCACCTTTTATGAGTTTACAACCTTTTGGTTGTAGGGTGGTACTATACTATACACTAAAGATCATCTATTACAAATATGTAAGCACCTCAGTACATGAGAATTCGAAAAAAATTATAAATTTACAGCATGGCAAAGCTGCCATTGTAAGGGAGAATAAATTCAAGGTTGAAGCATAACACTCAACATTATGAAAGCAATAGCAAAGCTGCCATACAATAACTATGTAATTAGCTCCATAAAATGCAAAACTGTTAAAAAAATTAATATTTCATGCATACATTGATTCCATAATGTGAGATAAATTGCTTGATAAGGTGGGATACATTGTTGTATGATTCTTAGTCTCACCAATAGGTATTGTAATGGATTGAAATTCATTAACAGGATTCATATGAGTAGCAAACTTACATCTGACGCATTATTTGTAGTAAAAGCTTGATTAAAGAACAACTCAAAAGCTTACATTTGATACATAACTCAAAACTGCAACCACCACACATATTGCCTCTGCTCTTTACTCTTTTCAATCTGAAAAAGACACATACTAACTTCAAATGATGATGTGTGCTCCCTGATTTAAAACAAAGGTTAACTGATTTTACTTGACATAGTTTCAATTTGGAATTGGTAAGTCCCAACTGGGTGATAAACTACACAAATCAATGAATTTTCATCAAACCGATGGATTTCAAGAGTTTTCAGAATGCATATCAAAACTGCAGGTTTTCATTAAATTAACCATTGGCAAAAATAGCTCAAGAAAACATGAGACCTACCCTTATATCCATATTGCAGCCATATGAGAAGCTCTTAAAATTGATTTTATCAATCCAACTCTTCCTTTGATGAAACCCATATAGATTTGTAGTGCCGAATATACCATAAAATTGAACAAAAAAACCCTAAAAGGGAATACAAAACGTGAAATCAAAACCTCAAGATCAAATTGAAGGTCTGGGTTTATAATTTTTATAGAAGTTGTCGATGGTGGCGTTGTTAATGGGTGAGTTTGACTGTTTGAGGGATGAAGAAGAGAAGAGAGTTATGTGAAGAAGAGAGGAGAATAACTCCCCCAAATTGATACCAGATCATGAATCTAGATAACTGAAACACAACATTTCGTGAAAAAAGAAACATGGCAGTGAAATAGAATGCGAACAGAACACCGGAGACAGAACGTGAAATCAAAACTCCACCGGAGAAGGAAGCAACCGCAGGTGCCAGCGGCGGCGGTCAAACCCCTTGTGGGTACTGTTCAGTCATGTTTTCTTCACTTTTTTCTTTTTCGGAAGAGAGGAGGCCAACTCATATGGGAAAGTGAAATTCTAAGAATACTTAGAGTTGTCCATTTGAAGCATAATGTTCTGGCATTGGAGAAAACGTTGTTTTATTAATGATTGCAGGAAGATAGAAAGAATCTTTTGGAAATAGGGTGTAATTTGAATTGTGTTATCAATGGCATGTAGAATATGGAAGGGCAAAATTAATTGCGGCAGGAGGGAATTGGTTAGTGGTTAGTTTTGACCTCATATGGACGAAGTGCGCGCCAATGTTTATATAGAGTGGTAAGTGTAGTTTGATTCTTGGTTATGTGTGTAAGTAAAGGATGTTGATTGGCTAGTTTCAATACCATATTTAGTTCAGAGAGGCATATGGAAGGTCAAGTTAAATGATTCAGGGTTTATCCCCGTGAGCTTAGCTCAGTTGGTAGAGATATTGCATATTATATGCAGGGGCCGAGGTTCGAACCCCAGACACTCCACTTCTCCACAATTTAATTGTGAGCTCTAGACACCAGGCTACTTGACCAAAAAAAAAAATGATTCAAGGTTTAGCAAGTAGTTAGAAGTTGAGGGTGCATTTAATGTTGATTAAGGAGGGAAATTTTGGAGTGATTAGGGCAAACTGCCAGCATGGCAAGTTTAACTTTTATAATAAAAGATTAGTTGTAGGCAGGTATTCAAGATGGGGCAAAAAATACTCTAATGATTGGTATAGGTTATACTAACGTAGTTAAAAACGGGATTCAGCTCATCACATAAAAAACAAGCACTTATTTACAGCAAATCATGCGACCTGCAAAAGAATGATTTTGAACCTGACCTACAACTAAACTCAGCTCAATGCTTAAACAATAGGTATGCCCCTGTACCAAGTCTTACAATCAGATTATGCTTAAACACCCATATCATATAACAATGTCGGGGTTTGGATCCTCTAACAGAAACAATCAACAATGTAGTGGAATTTGATCAAACTTGATAATATCCCTCTTAAATCCAGGAAAATGATCAATATCCAAATCCACAGCAAGTAACAGCATACAAACACATTATTATAAAACATATTATGCCCATCAATCAGCGTTGATGCAAAGACGAAACTTACCTTGCCATCAATCAGCATTCACGCAAAGACGATGACTCGTTAATCTCAACAACCATTATAATTCTTTTTCCATATAGAACAATGCTACATAAGATGCCTACCTATACTGACAATTGGACCAGGAACAAACATGGTCATAGAGAACAGAGACAAAAGTGACATCGATGTTGGACAAAGAGGGTAAAGGGTTTGCTCTAGTAATTGATTACAGTAAGGTATATAAAAATTCTCAATTCAAAACATGTAACACTGGTGGAAGACCAAAAACAACCCACGCTTGTATTAGTCATAATTTAACTTAGCATACCAAGGAAAATAAGACCAAATGGCAGAAAACAACGCAAATAGCAGTGGTTATCATAGTTTGACGCCACCCCTAATTCCCTGCTTCTCTAACATACTAGGGTAACAACCTTAAACCTATAGACTAAAATAATTCAAACCAAACACTCAATCCATTCAAACTGAAACTGTAACAACTTAGCAAGTATCCTCGAAACTTGGCAATTGCATTCAGATGATACAGAACAACCAATTCAAACATAGAACACAGAAACATATTCAAATCAAAAAACATGGACACAAATCGAATTAACCAAAATCTTTTATAATTCCATTGAAAATCCACCAAAACTTAATTAAAAAAAGTGCATAGGAGTACTGAATAACATGAAAATATCAAATCCAATAACAGAAACAAAAAAATAAAAATCTAACGATAAGATTTCTGGAACCTAGCACGAGCACCACGACCACCAAACTTCTTAGGCTCACAGCGTCTAGGATCAGCAACAAGAAGAGTACGATCATAACGAACAAGAATATCCTTAATCTCTTTCTTACTCTGTTCATCGACATATTTCTGATAGTAAGCAACCAAAGCCTTAGCGATACTCTGACGAATGGCATAGATCTGAGAAGTGTGACCTCCTCCCTTCACACGGATCCTCATATCAACGCCGGCGAAACGGTGTCTGCCGAGAAGGAGGATTGGTTCGTATGCCTTGAAACGAAGAATCTCAGGCTCCACGAGTTCGATTGGGCAGCCATTGATCTTGATCAGACCGCGACCTCTCTTGCAGTGGGTTACTGCAACGGCGTTCTTCTTCCGGCCAAAGCATTGCACTTGTTCCATCTTGCTGAGCTTCTTTCTCTCTCCGCCGCAACCAACACCAGCAGCTGAAGCACACAGGTTTTGATTTCTAGGGTTTCAAAGAGTACCTCTGTTTTCAGTTTATATAAGAGCTCCGATAGGGTTTTTTCAAAATACTAAAATGCCCCTCCAACTCCAAATATTTATAAAACTCATTTATTTATTTCATTAATATGTTTTTTCTTAGAGGAAAATTATATAATTTTTTTTTTGAAGGATCTATAATTTTTTAAGAGGAAGGTTATATTTCTTTTTCTAACTCACACCAATTAGATTTTTGACAACTCAAAATATCGTTTTTTTTAGAGAACCACTCAAGTTATCTTGATAATTTAGGATGTGTCTAATATGCCCAATAAATTAATTTACAGTGATAGTTTATATCCTACAAATTCATACGTTAAAAAAAGACATGTGATAATCAACATTTTTTCATCAATCTATGTCTTAATTATCATTTATGCTCTTAGTTTTACACTTATGTTAATTATAAAAAATACTACATATTTAATAACATGCTTATAAGATAACAACCAGTTTATTAACTATTTGCTATAAATCCAACCACTATAAATTAGATTATTAGTTACACATTTTTATCATCAAACAAAACCATAATCTTTTTCAAATCTATCGAGAAAGGATCTAATTTAGATGTTGACCATAAAGCACACAATGTCATTTACAGGTCATTTAAGGTTAAATCTGTTGGAACAAAGGGTGTTTCTCAAAATCACCTCTTGAGTTTTGATGATAACAAGGTATTAAAAATTATCAATTGGATATGCTAAACATTTGTTCAAGTGTACATGATCATAATCAAAGTGCTATTAATAAAGATTCTGATTGAACAAGTCAAAGAGCAAACGAATTTTATTTGAAGCTTAGAGCGTCTAGAAGAATGTGTCTGAAGAAGTGCGTCTGAAGAAACGAGTCTGAAGATAGAGCTCCTGAAGACACGTCATCAGAAGCAAGGTCATCAGAAGCAATGGTTATCAGAAGCATCTCCCCAGAAGCTACTTCACTAGAGTTGACAAAGTACAGTGTACGAAGTGTACAACCACTAACTCTGCAACCACCATCTCTGCAACTTTGTCTCTACATCAAGACAAGAATAACAGTAACATTGCTGCAGACATTGTTCCTTTTCAAATGGAATGGATTTGAAATTAGTTCTTCATAGGACAATTATCAAATCAGGCAAATGATCAATGGTGAAGAATCAAAGCTTCAAGCAAGACAAGTTGATGTAACGGC
>Ga0228710_1009044_pt1 | contig 14016 bp, 10 predicted proteins | sample MedpolnodulmetaG_FD_177995 | JGI IMG/M metagenome (GOLD analysis project Ga0228710, IMG submission 177995) | Root nodule microbial communities from Medicago polymorpha collected in Santa Monica, California, United States - pink nodules | ecosystem: Host-associated > Plants > Roots > Nodule...
CTTGGAGAGATTTATGGGTTAGGCAGGGAGATTGGGGTGACATGTAGAGAGAAGGAGGAGAGAATTCTTGTTCTTTGGTAGTTTAGAGAGAGAAAGTCTTGCACATAATGAATAATTTTGGCTCCAACACACTTATATACTCCCTCGGTGCAAATACCAAATTGCCCTTCGTCTTAAACGTGTTTATATCGACACTGATGATTAACTCGTGTTCAACTGGCACTGCGTTGTAAAACATTCCTCACTGTAGTGAGTCTCATGAACATTGTTCTCTGGCGCACCTTCGACTGATATAATTCTGATGCTGACGAGCGGGACATTACAATAAATTACTATTAGCTGATAAAGTTAATATATATTTTGTAAAAGTTTATTAGTTTGCACTACTTATATTTTGATTGTTCCATATTTGGATGAAATTTCAATCATGGATTTGACGAAAGATCAATAATAGCAATATCAAAATCTTAGATATATTATGAAGTTAAACATTTGTATGAAATTTTTTACAATTCAATACAAGTTTCGGTAGATATTTACGTTAAAATTATGTGTTTGTATCATTAATAAATAGCAATTTTTATTAAAAAAAAAATGTTGTCATGAACAACATTTTTTTTATTTCAACCAACTTCCAATATTTTTTTTTATTTCAACCAACATCCAATATTTGTGAATATCGTTAGATATTTTGTATCATTGCATATTTTACAATTTGTCTTTAATGTCATGTCTTTAGGATCATGATATAACATTTAGTGCTTATGATGTTAACATATATTACATATGTAAGGTCATATTTTGTATGTCGTTGATGAAATGTTTATTTGTTTTAACATATATTAAAACATAAGACCCGTGCGTCGCATGAGTTGGCAACCTAGTTGTAATTAATTGACACAAATTTGAGGTATTAAAGAACAGTTTAAATAATATACAATGTTTTTTTGAAACTTCATTTGAGTTCTCAAATGAAACCTTTATTTTATTTTTTTTTATTTTTTAAACTTGAGTTTGTTTTGTAGATAGTGACAGTGAATTCTCTTATCAAAAGTCTGTGTAAAATTGATAAGGTTAACCAAACACTTGATTTTCATGACCAGTTTTAACAATGTTAGCTACAGGACGTTGATTAACGACTCCTACAAGTTAGGAACAATAAATGATGCAGTGCTATTATTGGATCAACCATCTTATTTTAATATCTCGAAGGATGTTGTTATGTACAACTCATTTATTCATATTGATGAAGCTCTTGAATTGTATCTAAACATGGTTAAATCACATATTTCTCTTGACTTATTTACATTCGATACCTTATTATATTGAGCTTCTATCTGCAAAAGGCTTAAAGTTATTGTTAGATTGTTTCGTGATATGATGATTTCAAAGAGTATCTTACATGATTGTTACACATTCAACACCTTGTTACTTCCTTTTTCAAACAACATAAACTCAAACAAGCCAACTCCTTCATTGTTGTGATGGTGCACCGATAAATCAAGCCTGACACTGTCACATACAATGCTTTGTTGGATGGATACCTTGTTGTTAATCAACTATTCAACGTCATGATCAATAGGGGAGTAAGTCATAATCTCTTTATGTTTCATGTTTTAATAAAAACACATTCTTAGATTGAACATTGAAAAAGAAGATTTTGTTGTGTTTGCTGCAACAAACAACTTAAATGTAAAACATAATGTTATTACCTACAATTTATGCTACTGAAAATAGTTCAAATAATATACAATGTTAGTGTAAAAAAATTTAGTAGTGTTAGTTATGTTTTATTGTTGTGAAAGAAAACCATTAAAAGTATTGTAATTAATTGTGCAAAAAGTCTTATGATGTTAGTTATACTTTCTTGGTGTCGCAGAAAACCACTAAAAGAATATACCACAATAACGAAGGAGAAGAACATCATGGGTCTTTGCATTAAGAGTAGGAACTTTGAAGTTGGGAATAAAAATTGCTGTCTTGTTGTTTGTCCGAGAGGTGTGTCCTTTTCCTTGCTATGCGTACCATTAACAGTGTTTTTAGTAAATTATAATTGTATCAGTAGTTATAATCTTTTTGTGTGCATTGTGCTATAATTGCTGGTTACGTTTGATATTTTGTGTTTGTAGTTTACATCATTCAATGTTATGTAGCAACTATCATTGTTTAGGCTCTGATGAGTTTTTTTTATATGGTTTTGATGCAATCAGGTCGGGGTCAGCCACCATCCTACCTTTCAATGTTTCTTGAGGTCATGGATTCAAGAAATACTTCAAGTGGTTGGAGTTGTTTTGTTAGTTATAGGTTGTCAGTTGTGAACCAGAAAATGGAGGACAAATCTGTGACCAAAGAATCTGAAAATCGCTACACTGAAGCTGCAACGGTTTGGGGATGGTTGGAGTTTGTGACACTTAATAGACTCTTTACAAAATTTCTTGTCGAGGACACTGTAAAGTTCTCAGCCGAAGTTTTTATGTTGAAAGAGACATCATCAGTTGTGCAGGATTCTACTGAGCCTGGCTTAAACAGCATCAGTTCCCTTCTTGATGGTAGTTGCAAAAGAATGTCTTTTATTTGGGAAGTCGAGAATTTGTGTTTTTTTAAGGAAATAATGGAGAGAAGAAGAATCTACAGTAAATTCTTTCAAATTGATGGATGTAAACTTCGAATCGGTATGCATTTTATCCATTGGCATTTGGCAGTAGTGATTACACACTTTTAATTGTAATTCTCTGATAAAAAAATTGTTTCAATGGCCCAGGTGTGTGTGTGTGTCACTCCCCGGTTTCATATGATTGAAGTTGGAGAGTGATCAGGCCGTTGGCAGTGATCTTGATGTTACCTTCAAGGTCATCAAATACAGAATGGCTCTAGTCAATAAAAATGACCCAGACAAAACCGTACGGAAAGAATCTTCCTTCTGCATAGGAAGTTTGAATGACGAAGGTTCTGCTGTGAAATTCATGGTGCCTGGTATGCTCGACCAAATTATGTTTGAGTGTGATATATTGGATATCCACCCCCGTTTTAACGGGTCAAACAGAGAGGTTAGTTGTTTTTTATTATGGCCTGCATTTAAAATATTGTATCCTCTTCTTATTGGAAGAATGCATTTGAATGCACTATTTGTATGAGTTTTGCTGAAAAAATGAAAACATTTGCAACTGAAAAAGTGATGCGGGAAGAAATTCAGCAACCGCTTGAGGGTGAAGAAACTCTCCTGACTCAAACAGTTGGACAAAGTAAGGGAGTAAATTGGGAGAAGGAAGAAGCTATGCAGGAATATAACCAGTTCCTTGAGGCTTCGCAGCTAATGGAAGTGTCACAAGAGGCCCGATTAATTGAGTTTATTCTGGGCAAATGTCCTCAATAAAAATTCTGATGTGTTAGCGTTTTTCAAACAAGTATTCAAACTGTAATGTTTATATTGTAGCAGTCATTCCAAGGTGAATTGGTGATTGACATTGGAGGTTAAACTGTCTCAGTGATACCAGATTTTAAGTTTCTGCATTTTGACATAGTCCAATGCAGCCTAATTGGTATTATGACAAACCAAAAGTATTTGATTCAAAACTTTCTGGTGATATAAATGAACTAGAAAAGTTTTCATCGTTGTCTCATTCTATGATACAATGTTTTTTCTTCTAAATCCTATAACTTGATTTTTCATTCACTTAATGTTCATGTGGATCAACGTCTATTTCTAATTATAATGTTAAGAACCACACATTGAGTAAATTGTACGCGGTCATGCAATCAAAGAAAATTTAACTGTCCTGTCAATATCGGATAATGTAAATTTAAAGCAATTTTTCTTTTAATTAAAATTGTTTTGATCTTTTGATCTTAATCGCAACAGTCAGATTTGCTATGATCTTAATTAGATGTGATATGATTCTATAATCGCAACGGCTTTAAAGCAATTTTCAATACAATAACTTAGCCGTTTGTTAATTCTATTTTATTATAGGGACAAAAAATACATAAAAGCCTTTATTATTATTTTCGGGTAATTAAACTTTCACATTATGAGAATAAAAAAGAATTGGGTAACTAGTATCCCAAAATACTAGTTAAAGAAACAAAAAAATAATATAAGTTTTGCATTGAAAACAACTTTTCTACACTTTAAGTATTTGACTATACAAGTTTCAATAAATTCTTAACTAATGTTTCATGAGTATTAGTTAACATTTTCCAAAAGGAATTAAAAGTTAGCAAAACCATATGTCCAAAAACATAGAACACTGTGGATAGTATTTCGATGAGAAATAAAGTATTATGAGTGTTTTTTTTGTTTGAAATAAAAGTATTAAGAGTGTTGTGGGTTTGTTAAATTGTGTTTTAATAGAGATATATTTGATGTTATGCATATGTTAGTTTGTGACGTGTGTGGAGTAAAGATTTTGAACTCATAATAATTTCTATTAGCTTATGGATGAATAATTAAAGTGTATCATATATATAGTAAAAAAAGTCCAAAAGTTTGTTGAGGCAGAACCCATACAAGCTCCTCTGTAGCTCCGCCCTTGGCTATGATGGTGCACCGATGAATCAAACTCGACACCGTCACATACAATGTTTTGTTGGATGGATACCTTATTGTCAATTAACCGCACAAGGTCATTCAACTATTCAACGTCATGGCCGATAGGGGAGTAAACCATAATCTCTTTACGTTTCATATTTTGATCCAACACATTCTTAGATTGAGCATGGAAATGAAAGTTTTTGTTGTGTTTGCTGCAATGAAAAATGTGAAGGTAAACCTAATGTTATAACATACAATTTGGGCTATCGAAAAACAATTTAAATATTATACGATGTTATTGAAAAAAGTTTTAGTAGTGTTAGTTATGTTTTGTTGATGTGGAAGAAAACCACTAAAAATATTGTAATTAATTGACTTTACATAAAAAATTTACATAAAAATTTATAATAATTATAATCTCTCCAAAAAAAAAGTATTTTTTTTAACAAAACATGAATTAAATATCAATTTTTATATTTTTGAAGGTTAAAAATTCATATTTAATTTATGTTTTGTTAAAAATTTCTAATTTTTATTTTTGGAGAGAATTTTACAATATTCTACACATTTTTGCACAATTTCATTAAAAAATACAAAATAAAAAGAGGACATATGCTAAACGCTAGCATTCATATACAAGGAAATTCATTGGAAACACAAAAAATAAAGGGGCGAGTTTCAAAAAAAAAATCAGAAGGAGTAGAGTCAGTCACGTGAGTGTTTTAATTGAATATTTTAATCTCAGCCATCTAACAAGATCTAAGGGTTGAGAATTGTCCCTCTCACTCTCATAATGGTGTCAAATGTAACTCATAGCATATAGTTTTCTACTCTACTCTTTCTTAATGATAGGACTCACCATATTTTTTTTTTGTATTCATTTCTCGTCAAATGACACTATCAATTTATTTTAAGCAAATGAAGAGGATCTTAACTCCTTTTTTAGTGGTTGATTTGTATTGTATCGATAGCTCTGTCGTAGCTATAGAAACATTCAATTTAATAAATGTGATTCTTTGTTGGTTCCCGGCCGCATTCATTCAAAATATGAACATACGATTAAATTAATTTGCGGACAATGTCCGTACAATAGTTTTACATGATTCGAATTTCACGATATAATAGCATAAGTCTCCAAATCAACATTTGATTTTCTTTTTTAATTTAGAATTTCTTATTTTGTATGAACAAATTTTTCTATGCACATTATATCTTTCTTTAGTTTCAAATGTGGGAGTTATTGCTCTGCTTTAGTTTTTGGTAATAATCCTAGAAATCTTGTGTTATGAGGTTTAATCCATCTCTAATATATGTTCATGATTATAGGAGAATGGCAAATCGAATTATTTGCTTTAATATGTATTTTCAGTTTGATTTACAATCTAAGGTGACCATAAGAGTTGAGTAAAACCAAACTTGCTGCCAAAGCGGTGCTAATTAATGGTGAGTCCAAACTAAAAAGAGATAGAAACATTGTGATTTCCAATTTTAATTGTTTTCATCATGTCACAATTTATTTCCTTCAACAATAATAAACTTATATTAATTTTAGCTTTCTACCTCTAATTTAATTTCTCACATCCTTTATTCAACGACTGAAATCACATATATAACATGAATAAACTTATAGTATCTCTCAAAAAAAAATAAAAATGAATAAACTTATAGTGTTACATTCTATGTCTCAACAAACTTATATAGTCATTCAGAAAAAGTCAACAACTATTTCATGTGCGCACCTCCCTACTTCACTACAACAACAAATTACATTATCTTTAATATTTTACTAGAGTTCAGACGTGCCTGTTTTTTTTATTATGTTAATGCGTATAAATTATAAACAATAGATTTATGAAATTTTAATTAATTTTTATTTTATTTTGATTAGAATTATAGGTATAAATAATAGATATTTTACACTTTTATATTATAACAAACTATACTTACCTTTTTTCAATGATACCAACAATATAACAAATATAATAATATAAATTCTTATTTTTTTGAATGATGCCAATAAAATAGTATTCTTATAGTCAAATTCAGTTAAAATCATAATTAAAAGTAAAAAAGTCAATCCAAAACATGTATTTTCTTTATATACAGTATTGATGCACAAATTCATCTCATAATATATTCAAATTTCTGCGCAATAAGTAGTGTGTAAAGATGTTGTGAGCATAAAAAATGTACAAATAATGTTTCTTGGAGGACATGTTTTTGGACATGAGGGACATTCTAATTAATAACCTTAACATTTTGGTTCATAGATGGAATGTAAGAGTCACTGAAAATTCATACACACAATTGAAAGAATTGAGGTCTCCGATCACGGCATTCGGCCTAGTTCGACACCCACGCGGTCACCGTCTAGTTTTAGACTATTTTGGAAAAAATTATAAGCTACAAGATAATTACCCTTGAGATATATTTCAAAAATAAGCACAATGCCTTCTCTTATGTCTTCAAGGACCATTACTTGGATGTATGGATCTTTTGGTACCTAATCCTTTTTTCTGATTTTTGAGGCAAGCTAAACTCAATTCATTCATCAAGAATAATAGAGGCAATGCATGATGAGGCGGAATAAAAGAGATGGGTCTAGACTCTAAAACAAATGCTCTCGCTAGATTATGAACTACTCTATTAACTTGCCTCCAAAGAAAGTCAAGCTGAAAGTGAAAGTTCGCTTGTGAAAATAAAATGTCACGACATTTTTCTATAAGTGACCCAAGCTCATTGACATAAACTCTCGAGTCGTTAATAGCTACCACTATAGTTCTACTGTCTGATTCAAAGAGCACTTGAGACAACCCATCGACAGAGCAAGTCTTAGCGAGATAAGGACTGTTTGCACCTCCCCTTCTGGAACAGTTGCAGAACAGTGAGTCCAAGATGTATGAGTTATGACAAACTCGCCTGAAGAGTTTGTGAAGCATGTTTTAGATCCCATTTTGTTCTCTGTGGCAAATTAATACTTCACAATCTGAGTTGCGTTTAACATTACGTGCTCTTTGTTTAGTCGACCTTTGGTTGGTTTCGGCTGGACTGTCATGATAATTTTGTGCAGCTTGTTGATTGTGTTGCACCCATTTATACCGAGTTACATAGTCCCTTGCACCAGAAGCAAACTCTTTTAGGATTCAACTATGATCCTTCCCGTAAGACATTTGTTTATACACTTCCAAATGCTCCATAAACAAGTAGCTAGCAAATCTGTATCTTCTCTCAGACAGTGCTGCTGCATAAAGAGCATTTCAGCGAGATTGAGGGCTTGGTTGCTGATCTGTTAGATACTAGGCCATAATTTCAGCTCTTGCTAACATTTAATTGATTGTTCACATCTAAAAAATACATGGATGCTATTTTCCTCCTGCTGCTCACACATGACACAATAAGTGGAGAAACTTATACCTCAAGTATTAAGATTCTTTCGAGTCAAGAAGCAATCACGAGCTGCTCTCCAACTAAGAGGCTTCCCTTTTGAAGGGACGTCCACGTCCAGATTCCATATCTTGTTCCAATTTCCTAAAGTTTGGCTCTGCTTATTCTGCAATATGGTGGATAAAAAGAGTTTGTAGGTTGTTTTCAAACTATACTCACCATTACTAGTAAGCCTCCATATGATGGTATCATGTTGCTCCCTAAAAGTAAGAGGAATGCGCATAATTGCATCGCTATCTGCAGTATTGAACGGGGCAGCCAGGAATCCTTGATTCCAACTGCTTGTTTCATGGCAGAATAATGAGCTACTGTGAGGTCTTGCAAATGGGATGGCGGCTGAGTAGTCGGCTTAAGCTGATCTGTGGTTCTGATCCATGGCACATTTTAGTTGTTAATTTCAGATTCTTCTCCAATTTTCCAGCTGTAATCAAGAGTTATAACAAGGGGATAGAACTCCATATACTCCTCCACGAATAACTTAGATTGTGGCCAATGGGAGAGCATCCAAGAAACCATTCTTGATAGCATATCCTATCAAAATAAGATTTTGCGAGTGAATACCTCACTCTCTAGCATATCTATTTTTGTGTGTTACTCAACGACTATTAATGATGTGCATTGGATAAAAGCAATGTATGAGGAACTTTAGGCTTTTCAAGATAATTTTACTTTGGATATTGTGTCTTGTCCCCCTGGCATCAAACTCATAGGATGCAAATGGATGTATAATGTGAAACTGAATTATGACGAGTCACTCAAATGTTACAAGGCTCGATTGGCTGCCTTAGGCAACAAGCAAGAATATCATATTGATTATGATGAAACATATGCACCAGTAGCCAAAATGGCATTCGTTTGCACTATGCTCTCTATAGTTGCATACATCTAATGGTTGGTATCTTCATTAAATGGATGTGAATAATACTTTTCTTCATGGTGACCTTAATGAAGATATTTGTACGACTCTTGTCGTTTTATTCATAGCACATATGTGAGTATTGTTTTACTTCTTATGTGTGTTGATGATAGGGTTATAACTGGTTCTCATTATGCTTCAATTCAACAACTTAAATAGCAGTTACATGTCTCAATTCATATCAAAGATCTTGGTAACCCACATTTTTTTTGGTCTTGATGTTCATTATACGTCCGAATCAACACAAGTATCTCACAAATTTAATTTCTATGGTTGGTCTTCAATCGGGTAATCTCGTGAATACTCCTCTTGAGGTTAATGTTAAATATCATTGTGATGATGATGATCTTTATGAAGTGTTTTGTCAAACTTAGGAAATTTCAAATACCACTTAAAAACTTTTCGTCAAAAAAATGCCACTTCAAAACTAATAATTGAAATTTCTTCGTTACTCTATACAATGTTTGTCCCTATAGTAAACTTGTCCCTATAACTTTTAAAGAAATTGCAAACTGATTCCTATAATTTTCAAAATTTTCAATTTGGTTCATAACTTTGCAAATTGACCCCCTTATTATTCATATTTTGAAATTGGTCTCACAACTTTTTCAAATTTCCTAAAAATAGTCGAACAAAATAATGAAGAACTTAAATTGTCTAGACTTCTGATTTTCCGAGAACTTTCATGATTCATCCACCCATACACACTTTAATACTCAAAGTCGCACTGCAAATAGCAAATAGTAATATGAGCATGAATTTGAGGTAGCAACAGCTCACAACATCTTAGCCCAGTTTGAAAACACCAATCCTTTTTTTCTTCATGACCTTCATTGGTATCATTCAAACATGGTAGCTTTTACAGTTGCTCACACTTAAGAATATCACTTTATCATTGTAGTACAATTAATGTAATACCTTGAAATAGATCTCCAAATTTTTAGAAGAAGAAAACCAACTCGGTGAGTTTTTCGATTCTGCTGTATAACAAAAATAATGTGTATTTTGTGCCTTATTATTCATCAATAGTTCTTTAGCAACTACACATGTATACATTTTCTGTGTTGAATAATACATCACCCATAAAATGCAAGTTTGAATTAACATTTCTTAAAGTTAAGATCACAGACCAATATACACACGCGTTTCAAATACCATAATTCCAATGTAAACAATATACAAAGTGACAACCAACAAAGTTCAACATACTGAAATCTCAAACCATAAAAAAAAGGAAAAATAAAACTCTGAGTAGTTAGTATCACGAGCTGCCAACAAGTGCTAACAAATGAACTCTTTACCAAGAATTGCATGCACTTCTAGAACAACAGATTGATCATATTTATTCTATTTTATAATACCAAGCCAAGTCATCAACCACAGGCGCAGCATCTGGATGCGCAAATATTTTTCTCCTCAAATCATCTCTCTCAGAAGAAAAGTAATCTGGGATCTGATTAAATGCAGCATGGTTAATAATATCATGACCTGCCAAATAAGAGGGGATAACTAAATTAATGAAATGAAATCTCTTAAATAAAAGCTTGATAGTTCATAATTATAAATGGAAATGAAATGACACTTAATAATACTCCCTCCGGATACATATATAAACAAAGATATTTTTTTTTAGATTAATTGAATAACTGATGTATCTAACCAGATACATCGGTTGTTTAATGCATCTAAAGAAAAAATAATTGTTTATATATGAGACCGGAAAGAGTATATTTGCTAACCCTGCGTAGTTTCAGCTGAGTGGTGCCCATCAGTTGAGCACATGTTCATATGATTATTATTATTATAGTCAAAGGACGGAAATAAACCATCATACTGATCATCTGACTCATCCCATTGTGTGCTAAGATTTGCTTCATTGGGTGGAAGTAAATGACTCCTCTCTAGAGAAGTTGGAATTGACTGAACAGGCTCAACTGGAGGATATTGAATCATATAGCTAGGATGTTGAGTCCGTGAATATTGGAGTGAAGGGGGCTCAGTCTTCATGAACCCATATATGGGCTCAAAAGAAGAGGTTTTTGGTGTGGCGTGAATACCAACCACAGTGTTATCATATTCATAAAACTGATTGCAGCTATTTGGTTCAATATCCTCCCATGGAGAAGACGAAGGAGACGACATAGGATATTTTCTGTACTGATCAAATGCTGCTGGGGCAGCAACATTATTGCTATAACTGTACAAATTCATATCGGACTTCCAAGGGCGCTTTGAGGGACGCAGTAACAAGCCAGCTAGAAGCTTATCAAAACATGGTGGTAAAATATCAGGGCGGAGTTTGTAATCTTTAAATATCACTTCAGGTACTTTGTTCTCTGCTTCATCATGCTGGCTGGCTTCATCTGTCAACATATCAGCATTTTCTTGATTGCCATTCAACAGACATTCGGATGATAAATCTTCAGGGTAAATTGGCAAGTTTGCTCGACCCCGTTTCTTGCATCTTGTGTTCCAAAAGTTCTTTATCTCATTATCTGTTCGTCCAGGCAACTGAAAGAAAAGAAACAGGAATGAACATAAGGCAAATATCCTAGAAAGAATGTGAACATATAAGACACAATTAAGAAGTGATATTGTAAGGGGCTTTGTTTTGACAACCCTGCTTGAGGGTAAGTAGTAGGTTGGTTCACATTTATAAAAAAATGTGTGCAGATAGATAGATACAAACCTAAGAGTACATTTTATATGAAAAAATGTTTATTTACTAGGTCAAGAATCTATTTAGCCCAAATACATATGAGGATATAGGAAATTCTGAAAAACAGAAGATATGGAATGATTCAGATTCATTAATACAAATTTAATAAAATATATATTAATATTTGTAAAGTGACCGTAACAAAAGAGGAGACAAATGTTCAAATCAAAATATTTTATTTCCTTAATAAACATGTCACATTGTATATTTTCCACCAGAACCAATTTCTGAATGCCATAAAAGTCTTGACTTTATTAAATTGTTTACTATTTAATGTCTAACCTAATTGTATAATTTTATCTCTTTGATTCTCATCATCCAAAAATAAAATTGAATGAAAAAAAGCATAGCTTTCATCAAGAGGCAACAACTTTAACAATTCATGAAGTCCACCACCATCAAGTGGATAATCCGCATCTTCACTAGTGCTTTAATCTTCTCACAACATAAAGGCTATACAAAATTCTACAAGACAACTTTCTAAGCTGTATCACAAAGTATTGACTGATATAACAGACTTATAATTAGTCAAGCTTTATATAATATCGTTTATTAATATTATCATCACAGAAATATAATTAAACTACTATTCAATTTCATATTCTTATTCTGTATCCTATCATACTAATAATCAATTTGTAATTATGATGGCACCAAAAAAGGCCTTAAAGTCAAGTAATACAGCAAAATAATAATAATAGCAACAATAAAATCTATGAAATAAAAAAACCCTAAAGTCAAATAATAATAACAATAAAATCTATGAAATATAAAGATATTCTAATCATTCTTTCAAAAAAAAAAAATATTCCAATCATATTACCACATCATAACAATAGATTTGCAAATATCAAAAAGGAAAGAATAAAAAATACCAAGAAGAATGATATTACCAGTGCAGCCATTTGAGCCCATTTATTTCCCATCTTATGATGCAACTCAATGATTCGGCGTTCTTCTTCAGCAGTAATTGCACCCTTTCTGAGATCAGGTCTCAAATGATTTGCCCATCGCAGTCGACAGCTTTTCCCACAGCGAGCAAGTCCGGTACACTTCCGGACAGTGTTCCAATTTCCCTCACCGTATTTTTGAACATGAGCTACCAAGATTTCATCCTCTGCCGCTGTCCATGGACCTTTCTTTAGACTGCCTTCTCCTCCTTCTCCACCAGTTGTATCTCCTTCATCAGTTTCTTGATCAGCTGATAGTATTGACCGCCTTTTGCGATCATCATCGCCGCTTGAAGGGCTACTCATAACACTCAATATGCCAGTTTTGTGATCGCCATCATCTTCGCTTGAAGCGCTATTCATGACTCTCAATATATCAGTTTTGTGATCACCATAGTCTTCGCTTGAAGCGCTACTCATGACTCTCAATATGCTTGAAGATTCAAAGAAAAAAGAGAGCATTAGAAAGAACAATGAAAGAAATAGAGCATTAGATTAGAGAAAAAGAAAGAAAACAGTGTAAAACTAACCACGTGGGAGTGAGGCAGAGGCGATAGGTGGTGCGATAGAAGGGAATCGCTCACTTGGAAGTGAGAAACCCTAGTTTCTGTTTGAGTTTCATTTAATGAGGTTGTTTCATTTCTATTTTAATTAAAAAAGAAAAACAAAAAAGAAAAGAGATCAACCCAAGGCATGTAGACTTAGAGTCCGAGCCCGTTTGTTTTAGTTTTTTTAAGAAAAAAGTACTTTTTTTTTATTTTTAAAATAATCATCTATACTATATATTACTAGCAAAAAGACGGACACGTGTCCGTCTTTCCGCTCTCTTTATTGCGTTAACGTTTGAAATTATGAACGGTGTATTTTTATAAAATTTTGATTTTGATTAAAATTAAAAAAATATGAATGTTTATTGTTTTCAAGTTATAAAAAATCAAATTAATAATGATTATTTATTCCAACGACATTGACAATAATACAATATAACAAAGAAATATAATATAAATTCTTTTTTAATGACACCAACAAAAAATTTATTATTAAAAAGTTGTTTAAGGTATAATTGGAATGACGAAAAAGTAAGTATAAACATATTCATCTAGTTTGTTACACTTTTTAAATGATAAAGGTAAAAACAAAAAACAAAAAAAATAGATATTCATATCGAGTTTGTTACATTTGTTTTAAGGGAACTTCTACCGTACACCCGCAAATTATGGTGTACCGGTACTCCCACTTCAAAAATCTTTAATTAAGTATTATTTTTATGAAATAAAGTGCTATTTGTTGATATTTATATTTTAGAAAATGACATTTCATAAGAAAAAACATCATTTCATTGTTTATAAAAATCATACTAATTTTTTTTCCATTTTATTGTAAAAAATAATCAAAATTCTCTATTATGAGTACTAGAAATTCAGAAAAATTAAATTTTATTTCGTCGACGTTTTTG
>Ga0228710_1009046_pt1 | contig 14012 bp, 8 predicted proteins | sample MedpolnodulmetaG_FD_177995 | JGI IMG/M metagenome (GOLD analysis project Ga0228710, IMG submission 177995) | Root nodule microbial communities from Medicago polymorpha collected in Santa Monica, California, United States - pink nodules | ecosystem: Host-associated > Plants > Roots > Nodule...
AGCAATATATATATGTCTCATTTCAAGTTAGGGAATATATATGTCTGATTTCATATTCTTTATTTTTTTTGTATGGAATATATACATCATATAGTTAGTTAATGAATCGATTTAGTTTTTTAAAACATTATTGTATTTCATTAAATGTTTATAATAATATAACCAATTTGATACCTGTACATGAAACTCTAATAAATCCGTGTATCGCACGGGTTAGAGTCTAGTTTTATTAATAGAATTCATACAATAATTGATACATTTATTCGAATTCACTAAATAATCTACTTATTTCCTTTTTACCCTCTTGGGGTAAAAAGTGACCAGCCTTCTTGGGGCAAAATAGTGAGCAGCCTTCTTGGGGAAATACATCATCAATCCTTGGGCTAAATTTAAATATGGTTCTTTTTATACCCCAAGAAGATTCTTTTTACCCACGGTAAAAAGTTTTTGGGGTAAAAAGAAGCAAATTTAAAATTACCCCAAGGGTTGATCACTTCCCCAAGTCGGCTACTTACTATTTTCCCCGAAGAAGTCTGATCACTTTTGCCCCCAAAAGACTATTGAATGAAAAAAAGAAAGAAGAGAAATAGAGGGAGAGAGTGGGGAGGGAGAAAAAGTGATATGGTGTGAGGAAATAGGGAAGTATGGAGAGGTATTTATAGGTGTGAATGGTAGTATACGTTATAACAAACATAAATGTGGTCAAAAAACGTTTAAAATTTGGTAAAAAAAAACGTGTGGATTGAATGTTGAATAACCGACCAAAGTCCAAAAAAAGTTTGTTCTTCAGTTTTGACCAGCGGCCAACGTGCGTGAGTTAACTCGTGCACATGCCAATGGTGCGTGACTTAAGTCACGCAGAACATATAAGGTGCGTTAGTTAAGTCACGAGGCGTGACTTAACTAACGCATGGGCATTTTCGGCATATCAGCTGGGTGGGAGCGAAATGTGCTGGGGGAAAGCAGAAATCTTTGTATTTTACTTAGCCAACCTATGAAATCCCTGCATAGCCCACCCAGTACATTAGTAGGCCTTAGACAAACTATTACCCTTCTCATTTATGAAATTGTTCATTCACTATACCAGCAAACAGTTATCTGCCACTCGACATTCTTAACGGTAGTTAATTTCCGTTCGACACTTTTAAGATCAATTAAACCAACTTAAAATGTGATTAAACCGATCTTAAAAGTCCCCAACGATAGTTAACTGCAGTTGAAAGTGCCGAATGACGGTTAATTGTTGTTGGTGTAGTGAATGAGCAATTTATAAGTGAGAAGAGTAATTTTCAATTTAAAGACGTCACATTGTTAAATCCCATAATAGTATTTTAGTCCTTAATATTTTTAAGAAAAATTCTTTTTTCACTCTTCATACCTCTCACACGCCCTCCAAATTCTCTTTTTACCCTCGTTTGGATTCTATAATCCGAAAAAAAAACACTTTGGGATCATAGAATCTTAACCATGCTAATATATAAGTCAGGCCCAACGTCCTTTCCCTATTTCAATGGTTACGATATTGCCCTAAAAAAACTCTCAAATCCCCCAATATCTGAATCTTGCTTCAGTATGTCATTTTTAATGTAAGTTAATCAAAACCCATTGCTTTTGAGACATTTTCCACCACTAAAAGAAAATTTAGATCTCATTTGTTCAAACATTCATTGGTTTGTTTGATTTTTTTTATTCTAGGTATTGGGTATTTTTGGAATTTTTTTTATAAAACGAAATGCATTATTAACAAATTTGGTTTATAAAATCTGAGACAAGGTTAGTTATGATGAATTTTTACTTATCTCAAAATTTTCTTCAATATATTGACGTATTTTTGTATTTTGTTTTCTTTCAATTATGGAGGCACGCCCTAATTATGTTAGAGGCAACATGACGATCACGAAAGCCTTGTCTAGGCAAGAGCGTACGACAAAGGTCATACATGATAGACTTGGAATGTCTCAAGTGCCAAAGCCTAAGCTTGAGGCAGCATACTAGCACCGGCATAACAAGGTTAAGGTATAGGAGGAGACATCAACACAACCTCAAAATTCATATCTTGGTGGAAATTTTCGCTTTGATTTGCATAACATGTTTTTCCTCTATTTTTCTATTTCAGTTTCCAATTGTTAGTAGTTGAATGGAAATTTTGTTTAAAGACCTAATTTAGTACTTATAAAACAGTAGTACAAAATGATAAAACAAAACAAATTAGAGTAGCAAAGTGGTTGTAGCCTTTTTGGAGCATTACATCAAATACACTCCAAAGGATTCTTATAATTCTAGCATTATTCCAAATTCTCTTTACCATTTGCTTTTCCTTTTCTTCATTTTTAGCTCACACTGCTATGATTTTCACATGCAATATTTATTTTGGTGTAGTTTTCACATGCAATTTTGTTACAAGCAGCTCCTCACAAAACATTTTGAACATCCTCCTATTTTGCTTGCGGTTTTGTGTTTTACACTTGATTTCTGGATTAGATCTAGGTTTGTTGTTGTTGTTGCTTGAGGTTACTACTTCCCTTTTAATCCACACATCTAAATTTATTGGTGTGATTTTGAGTTCGAATTCACAATATGTACGATGTATGACACATGCTAGTAATCGATACCGTCACAACACCGACACATGTCAGTACGTTGAATTATGCCATTGTCTATATCGTGGTTGGTGTCTGTCTATATATCGTGGCCGGTATCATATCTATATCAATACTTCATAGATGTGAAATCAACCAGCTTTAAAAGTCTCACTTAAAGCTAACACAACAAATATTATCTATTGTGTCAAAACATACTAATAGTATTGTAGGTAGTCTAAAGTATATTACAAGATAGATGAAGCATACATGGAAAATTGTAAAGCAATTAATAACAACACTTATTGTAAAAGTGTCTCAGCCAAACTGAAACAGTTGTTAGAATTGTGAAAAAGCATGCGGAACTTTGGTGGAAAACTTCAACAACATAACATGCTTATAAGGCTTTTCTTTTGTAACAATAGTTGAAGGAAAATTTGGATGATTAACAGAATCAGGAAAAGCTTGACTCTCCAAACAAAGTGCAGAACGTGGTTGATAAACAAACCCTCCTTTTCCCTTGTCATTCTTCACAAAATTTGCACTATAAAATTGCAATCCAGGAGCATTAGTACTAAGCTTCATAACCCTCCCTGATTTCTTATCCATCACTATAGCTGCAACCTTTAATCCTTCTTTGTTCTCCAATTTTCCTTTATTGAGTACATAATTAACGTTATAACCATTAGTTTTTTGTAATTGATTAATTCTTGCACCAACAATTTGTGGCTTTAAGAAATCATTTGGTGTTCCTTTGACTGATGAAAATTTTCCAGTTGGAATAAGGTTATTGTCAAAAGGTGTGAATTTTGATCCAAAAATTTGGACAACTTCATCTAAAATGTTGCCACTGTTGTGGTTTCCTAGGTTCCAATAAGCATGGTTAACTAAATTTACTGGTGTAGGTTTGTTTAGAGCTTTTGCTTGCATAATTATTGTTAGGGAATTTTTTCCTAGAATGTAGCTCACTGTTACTTTGAGGTCACCAGGAAATCCTGTAATGCAAATAAATACTATATGTTATAATTCAAATCACAAGCATGCACATTTATTATTTTTAAGTTTGAAATATTTAAAATCTTAGTAGTTTTTACTAAACGAGTAGCTTGTTAGTATTTGATGTCTGTGTATAAGATGTAATCACCTTATATAAGGGTAGTTTATATTAATTTCAACTTGGTAGATAATGATGAAAGGTACCCTTACATGAGGTAATCACATCCTATATAGACATCAAGTACCAACATGTTACTCGCACAGTGTACCAACTACTATCTCTAATATGAAATGATACATAGAAAGGGATGTAAAGGAGTATCTCAATGTGTGCAGTACATCACTACATGTTTGATTTGGCGTGAGATTGATAGAGTCACAGCTAACCGCCATGATTTTAGGAAAAGTTACACTTGGGATCTTCAAAAAATCATGGTGTCATTTTGACTTTGCCGACCTAGCCGCCAATCCAAACATATTTATAAAGAGGTGTCGTTCATTGCTAAGAGTTTGACTTTGTAATCTCAAAAGTTGTAAAATGATTATTGATGTCGCTTTAATTAATAATATTTTCCACTTTGTTTTAGAAGTATCCCATTCTATACAAAGAGGAAGAAATAAGTATGATACACAAGCATACATGATACCTCAGTATTTTGAAAATTGGACTGAACTGGCCGATTCAACTGGTTGAACTAGAAACAGACCATTTCATCAATTGGTTTGATTCCAATCGTATCATAGCATTGTTGAACCAGACTGAACTTAGTTGAATCTAATTAGAGACTAATTTCAATTTTTCTATCTCTAATTTTGTTGTTAATTCTTTTGTTTCTAATAGACACTGAAGGATTAATGAACACATATATCTAATGGTATTGATTAGTCAATACCTTCTTCACCATCAAAACTGTGGTAACTGAATTTGATCAGGGGTTGATCACCTTCTCTTACATACTTTTCCACTTTCCAAAGAACGTCACTAAATCCTCTAGGTCCACCTAAGGAAGGTAAAAAATTAAGAGACATGTTTCTATATATGATGAAATGTAGTATACTAACTTAATATATAAAGCAATATTTTTTTGTGGTTACATTATTTGAATTGAGGTTGACACAAGTCCAATTATTAATTTATTTGTGTACCACACATTATAATCATAGTAAAATCTGAAAAAACTTATCATGCATTTACTGATCTATGATTATTCAAACATATATTAACATGAATGAAATGATTGACTGGGACATGTATTTAGAAACAGAGAACATTAAACTTGTGTACCATGGAGAGTGTTGTTTCCTTCATTAGCAATTAATTTGTAATGGATTCCATTTAGAGTAAACTGAGCTCCTCCAATTCTGTTAGCAACCCTACCAACGGTAGCTCCAAAGTATGATGAATCATTCTGCAATTTTTTTGTATTGCAAGTATAATTTACTACTTTATTAAAACAAAAAAAAACGTAAAATTATTACTTTCGTTGCATTACTTTATATGAGAATAAAAAAGCACCAATGACAATTATAAAGAGGAAAATGTTTGTGGATGTCTATAGACTATCATCACACATCTTAAGAGAGATAAAGAAATAGAGAGTTGTGTGATAGACGTGTAAGAAATAAAGAGACGTGTTGATCGAGTGTTGGAGATTTAAAAGTGTTCAAATATCATTGACATTTTCTTTTTTGAAGAAAAATATCATTGACATTCTTAAAATGCAGTTTATGACATTAGTTTCTTGATATGATAAGTTATGTAAGCCACTACATCTATGGAACCCACTAAATTATTTAGGGAGGCCCTCTTAGAAGAAGAAAAAATAGCAAACCTACAACGTAACCAACTAAATTATTTAACAAACAAATAAACCTTTTTCTAGGGAACACCAAATTTAGATATTTGTTGTAGGGTCCTGCTAACGGGATTCCACTTGTGTACCATTGAGGTACCAATGATATATATCATTGGCCAATTAGAGTGTGTCACCTATCAATGTTACTTTATAAATGCTTTATTTGATATATTTTTTTAAAGGATGTGCCACGTGGCACATTCTAATTGAACAATAGTATATACCATTATGGTACACAAGTATTATCCCTGCTAACGTGCTTGGTCTTCAAACAAATATAACAAAATGACAAAATATTTGTGGTGCATAGTATCAATAAAAAAAATCTAAACACAAGTGGCAACCCTTGACTAGATATTGTCACGGATCATTCCAGAGGAGAAGATAAGAAATAGATGCAAGAGTACAATGAGATTTTTTTTTATATTTTGTGATAAAATAAAAACAAAAATTTATACTCTAATAATACAAATCAAAGCTAAACCTATTTGTCACAATCAAAACATTATTGCCTTCATAGAAGAAAAGATGTGTGGACATTATTTAGAACATGACTTACAGTATATGCCTTGGGAGTATCGTATCCAAGAACAATATCACCTAACTTTCCTGAATCAAATTAAACCATATAATGAATTAATTAAAAATGCATAAAAAATAATATGTTAAAGAACATAAATCAATGTTTTAAACAAGCTGAACAAATTAATGGAAGATGGTTTTAAACAAGAGTACTAATAAAACAATGAATCTATGTGTATTTACCATTCTTGTCAGGAAGGACTAATGATACAAGTGTAGCACCCCAGTTAGTGACCTTCAAAGTAAGATCACCTTTCTTGAGCTCAAACAATTTAATATCATGATTCTTCTCCTTCTTATTGATTGAGCCATTGACAAATCCAGAAGCAGCTAAGAAGACAAGATATAGTAGCACAAAAATCTTGGTCATTTTCCTACAAATTAATTAATATAAGAAATTAAGAGTGGTCCTTAATGGGTTTTATAAATAGAAGGATATAGAAAGAGAAGTTTCACCTTTGAGGCGAAAAGAAAGGAAAGTCAATGTGGCTGCTTATGGTTTCTATTTTGATCACTAGGGGATGTGGATCTCTTACTGGTTAGTCCTCATATATAGTGACAAGTGGGGCCAATTAAGTTCTTAGTTGTGACATTCATCTCTCATGTCAATTAATAAATTTGGCACTCAAATCCAAATATAAAGACAAAGTATAGCAACTTTTATTTACAACTATTTATATCCAATGTTACTTTAGAATATTTAAAAATTATTTGAAACTCTAATGATAATGGATGTTGCTCTTTGTAAGTAGAAACTCATGTTCCTCTTCGTCTTACGGTTAAAAGGGTGACTTGATCAGTACCCATTTAACCAGTGGCAGAGGTATCACAGGGTCAAGGGAGGCCATGGTTCCCCCACGTTTTTCAATTTTTTTTACTAGTAATATACTATGATTTTATATGTTGTTTCAATAAGGTCAACAATGTGGTCCCTCATCACTACGAATATGAGAGTGTTATGTTATATTATATGTCTAGTGGGTCTCTATCTTTTATGGAGAAAAAAAAGTCTTTTAACTTCTAAAAAAAAAAACAGGCTTAATAGCAATTTTGACCTCCTAAATATCACGAAAAAAAATAACTTAAAAAAAAACAAAAAAAGAAGAGAAAGGAGTTTTTTCTTCGTTTTTTATTTTTATTTTTTTAATTAAATCATTACACATGTGGCATCATTATTTATTTTTAAATTGAAAATTATACATGTGGTGTCCACGTGTGCGTTAACTTGGTCAAAATTGACATGAGACCAAAACTGCAAAAGGGGCTAAACTTAAGGGGCTAGGTTGTAATTTATTTTCTTAAGAGGCCAAAATCGCAAGTTCATGATACTTAGGACGTCAAAACTACTATTAAGCCTTTTTTTTTTAATATGTAGTGCATTTGAGAATTCATTTTTATCTTTACTAAAGTATATCTTTTAAACTTGGTCCCCCTCGATGTTTAAATCCTGGCTCCGCCCCTGCGCTTAACAAAACTATAGCACACTTTAGCTTATGATTTGTCTTATAGTTTCTAGGCAACAATGATTGAGTGTGATGGATCAATACTTGAAAATCATTTAAAATTCTAACGATAACTAACATGGATCTTTTAAAAGTTGAAGTCCATGATCCTCCTTATTATAAGATCTAAGATAGTATCCCTATCAATCTCATCTTTTGATGTAAAATCAATAAGCCATCAATTGCACATGCACAAAGTTCACTGGTTTTATAGTAATTTGAATGGAATGAGGGAATTCTGGCATTCCTATCAAGAGTGATAACATAAATTTTGATCTACCTATTCTATTTGTGATCTAACTTTCATATTGTGTTTTTGTATTTTACTTAGCCAGCCTATTAAATCCTTACATTGCCCACCCAATATATTAGTAGGCCTTAGACAAATTTAAAGACATGACATTCTATCATTCATACCTCTCACGCACCCTTCAAATTCACATTTTATTCTTGTTTGGATTCTATAATCTAAAATAAAATATAAAAAAAAAACACATTTTTGGATTATAGAATTTGAACCATGTTAATATATAAGTCGGCCTAAACTTCCTTCCCCTATTTCAATAGTTACGATATTTGCCCTAAAAAACTCTCAAATCCCCCAATATTTGAATCTTGCTGCAATATGTCATTTTTAAAGCCAAGTTACTCGAACTCATTGTTTTTTAGACATTTCCCACCAATAAACAAAATGTTAGATCTCATTTGCTCAAACATTCATTGGTGTGTTTGATTTTTTCTTCTTGGTGTTCGTTATTTTGAGATTTTTTAAATCGAAATGCATTATTAACGAATGTGGTTTATAAAATCTGAGACAAGGTCATTTGATAAGGCATAATGCACACTTTGTGCAGGGGCCGGGGTTCGAACCCTAGACACCCCACTTATTCATCTTAAAGGTGAATTTCTCTAGCCACTAGGCTACTTGACCACAAAAACAAAATCCGAGACAAGGTTAATTATGATGAATTTTGACTTATCTCAAATTTTTCTTTAATATTTTGATCTGTTTTTGCATTTTGATTTCTTTCAGGTTATGGAGGCATGCCCCGATCATGTTAGAGGCAATTGGACGACCACAAAAGCCTTGTCTAGGCAAGAGCGTAAGACAAAGGTCATACGTGATAGACTTGGAGCGTCTCAAATGCCAAAGCCTAAGCTTGAGGGAGCATATGAGCCGCAACAGAAGGAGGTTAAGATATAGGAGGAGGCACTGCCACAACCTCAAGATTTATATCCTGGTGGAAATTATCTCTTTGATTTGCATAACATGTTTTTTTTCTCTATTTTCCTTTTTCATATTCCATTTGTTAGTAGTTGAATGGAAATTTTGTTTAAGGACCATATTTAGTAATTATAAAACAAAAGTACAAAATGATAAAAACAAAACAAATTAGAGTAGCAAAGTGGTTGTAGCCTCTTTGGAGCACTACATCAAATACACACCAAAGGATTCTTATTTCTTATATTTCTAGCACCATTCCAAATTCTCTTTACCATTTGATTTTCCTTTTCTCTATTTTTAGCTCTCACAGCTTTGATTTTCACATGCAATGTTTTATTGGTTGTATTTTTCACATGCAATTTTGTCACAATTATCTCCTTACAAAACATTTTGAACATCCTCCCTTTTTTTTTTCTCATTGCTTTTTTCCTTTTACCATTTTGAGCTTTCAGTAGAGGCTCTGCTCTAAATCTTTGACTTTTTATAACCTCCTCCAACCTTTCAAATTGGCATCTTCCTAATGCCTTAACCTAATTTCCCATATAAATAGTAACCATAAATCAGGGCTAAGGGAGTAAAAAATGGAGGAGAGACCAAAAGAAGAGAGAGGAAATAAGAGAAGAAAAAATCTAGAGTAGAGAAACCAAACACATTGCCACATATATCTTCACTATCCTTTACACATCACTATAAACCCCCCACATTTTATAAAACTCCCATAACTAATCTCATACAAACTCTCCTCCTTCTTCATATAGTAAACCAAACCCTATTAAATAAACTCAAATTCATCTCAACAAAATACCAACATGTTGGTCCTCTCTCTCTATATCTTCCCCGTCCCTCCCTACCTTACCTTCATTTGTTTTCTTTGATGTATAAAGGTGTGGACTGTTCTAGTTTCTCTATTTTGAACCATCCCACTTTCTTTCATATAATTAGGATTATTATTCTTCTAGAAGTGTTTGATGTATCTGGACATTTTTACATTATTATTATTTTTATTAAAATTGTACCTTTTAAATTGATAGTTTTATTTATGATAAGCAATTTAATCATTTGTTTAAATGGATTAATTAAATGTTTCATCTTTTTAATCTTTGAGTTTTATAGGACTAAAACTTTTTTTTTTATAGTAAATGAAAAATATTTCGAAAAGGTCAATTGGATGTGATATCCCTATAATCTTGAGTCTTAGAATGCAAGTTTTGAAGGCTTGATAATTCTAAAACTCATCTCTTAGAAGAAAAAAAGTGTGATATCCTTTTAATCATCGAGTGTTTAGGAGGAAAAGCTGTGACAATATGATAATTTTAAACCTCATTTTTAAACAAACTAATCAAAATAAATCATATTAAAAGGTTCTTTTTAATAGATCATTTTAGAAATTTGTCTTGTTAAACACACGTTATACAACTTGATTATCACCCACTTGGCCTATTAAGCAGCGGTCGGGTTACCTCGATGAGCTGGTTTTGGCGGATGGACAAAAAAGAATTTGATTTAATAAAGGTGGTGGGTTTTGGATGGGCTAATAAAATCCATCAAAATTGAACTCGGTCGGTATATGCATGTAGGTCTCATTCTTTTGTGTCAATCCCACTCATCATTTGTCTATCTATTTCTCTGAGTCTTCGTGAACTCCATACTCTCTATCATCATTAGTCCCTTAACCTTAGTTCCATTTTCCATAAATTTTTATCCCTAACCTTCATAGTTCAAACAAAACTCATAACAACAACAAGGTTAAACAAGGTTTCTCACCTTCCTTTTTTTTTTAACCTAAACTTAATCACAATTCATTTAAACAAAAAATCAATGTTCATCTTTCGTCTTTTAAGCTCCTTGAAAGCATAAGTGTTCTATATTTGTGCTTTTCTAACACACTAAAAGGGTTAGTCTTTCTCTAGTTGTTTCATATTTATTTTAGGTGTTAGGTTTTTGTTTTTTCTAGAAGCATATCATAGTGCAAAAAACGAAAACCTCACACTTAAAATAAACACAAAACCATCTTAGATATGCAAAGTAGAGCAACCCAAAACTTATTTGATGAGTTGAGAAACACGAGTAGAGAAGAAAAACTCTTTCAACAAGTGTAGAAACACGAGTAGATATATTTGATTTTATCTTCAAATCGATTGGGATTATAGTTTATGCTACAAAAAACAAAGAAAGGTGGGAACCGCATGTTTAGCATTGTTGCTAAGAGTTTTGTTTGAACGTTGAAGGTTATGGATGAAGATTTTTGGAAAATGGAACTAAGGCTAACAGTTCAATGATGGTGACTAGTATCAATTTCATTGAAACTCAAAGAAAATGACATACAATAAGAGAGATTCAAATAAAACGCAAATGATTTGTGTTTAGGGTTTTCCTATCTTTTCTCAACCTCGATATAACTTTTCAAGACACGCAGTTGGAAAAATATTGCGATTTTACGCGTTTCAGTAAAAAATTTAAAATAAATCGAGGCTTAGTCGAAATACTAAAAAAAAAAAAAAAACAGCTCAAAATTCAATTTTTATGTTGATGTTTTGGTGTCTTAAGTTTTAGACACGTTAAAAATTCATATTTAATCCGTCCCTTGTCGAAAAATTCAAATTTTTTGTGGGAGATGTTATTTTCTTGTTCTAAACATGAGTGCAAAATACCGTGAAAAAATTCAACCTCTAGGATACTTTTTCGGACTCGCACTTGGAAAAAAATTGTGATTTTGCATGGTTCGGTCAAAAAATCAAAATAAATCAAGAATTAGTCGGAATGTAACGAAACTTTATAGACACCTCTATAAAAATACATATAGAGGATGTGAAAAGTTTTGTTACATTCCGAATAAGTCTAGATTTTTTTTATTTTGTCAATTGCGATTTTGCGTGTTTCGGTCGAAAAAATAAAAAAAATCAAGACTTATTCGGAATGTTACGAAAATTTGAACATCGTCTATATGTATTTTTATAGAGGTGTCTATAAAGTTTTGTAAAATTCCGAATAAGTTTCAATTTATTTTGATTTTTCGACCGAAACGCGTAAAATCCAACTAGAACTGCACTGAAGTGCAGCAAAGCCAGCTACAGTTAACTGCTGCTGGAGCCAGCGGTAGTTAACTGTTGTCGGGTTTGCCAACGATAGTTAACTACCGCTGGGGGTAATTTGGTCATTTACTTGTGTTTTTAGGAAGTTATTGATGTCAGAAAAGCAATTTTCCAAGGTGATTGCTCTTAGTCACCTAATGATTGCTCACAGAAACCTACCAAACGATAATTAATTAACTAACTACCGTTTCACACATTTTAAATTGAATAACATACTTTTGAAATTAGTTTGACCAATTTAAAAGGTGTGTCTAATTGTAATTCGGCATATGATAGGTGTCTAAAGAGCGATTTCCAATCCCCAATCATATGTAGTTATTAGGTCTGACCCAATGGAGAGACATAATGCCTAAAAAAGTGAAAATTATTTTTCTAACATCAAAAACTTCCTAAAAATACATGTAAAATACTTAAATGCCTCCAACGGTAGTTAACTACCGCTGACTTATAACTAGAAAACTGACGGTAGTTAACTACCGCTGAGTTTTTTGGTCATTTCCATATGTTTCTAGGAAATATTGGAGGTCAAAAAAGCAAAAGTGGCCTCAACCAAAAATATTGTTTGCAAGAGGTGTTTGTATTGCCCATCAAACTATGACATATATGCCAGGTGAATTAATTATTTTATAATAAATAATAAAATTATAACACATACGTATTTCATACATTAAATTGTGATTAGAGAATAATAAAAAGGTGAACAAGTAGTATTTTTGAATTTTGGTTGGGTATATATTTATTATTCAATTTCATGTTATATTTTTGTATTAATATATTTAAAAATTAAATATATACAAAGTCTGAGGTTCGAACCCCAGCCACCACCAAAAAAAAAATACTTACTTTTTATGCCAACCTAATTGGGATGTCGATGAGACCTCTTGATGTCCGTCCTCTCTCCTTCCTTATAAAAAAAAATTAAATTTTAAATAATTTTTGCTTACAGGATATAAGTACCCAACAAACTTCAGGGCACTTAAAAATTTACATAATAAAAATGCTGCTAATTAATTGTGTGTTTGATAAGTGCCAGAAAGTAGTAATTCAAATGAAGATTTAGGGCACTTTTGTTACTTGTTTTTGCAATTTATTAAGGAAAAAGCCGAGAGATAAGTGATTATGGCCCTTTTTCGCTTTATTTATCTTACTTGACCCAATTGTGCAGGAAAGTTACTCAAGGCACTGAGCAAAGAAGAAAAACAAGAAAAAAAATACAAAAAGGCAGAAAGATGAGCAGAAAGGCACATTCACTCGCCCCCAATTCGCCTCCCGTTCGCAATGGCGAGTAGCATCAGCAAGCTAGAGCAGAAAGACACATTTACTCGCCTCCAACTCGCCCCCAACTTGCAATGGCGAGTTATCAAAGAGACAGCATAGGCAGAAGCACAGTCTATAAATAGCCCTTAATCAATTCTTAAAAGGAGTCTTAGTTTTTTTACTCAAATAATCACAGAAAATACTTGGCAATAGCTTTAGAGAGAGAGATAGGGCTTGTTCGTCATAGAGTAAGAGTGATAGAAGTTGGATTCTTCCTCATTTGGTGAGAAATCACAAAGTTGTAATGAATCTTTCCATTTTAATTCATTCTTGCAAAGTTTCCATGACAATGAGTAGCTAAATCTCCATTGTTGGGATTAGAGGTACTTGATCTTAGCTAAACATGTAATCCTTTGATCTATAAATGTATGGTTATAGTATTTCATTTGATACGGAGATTATTCTTGCACTTTATCGTTCATGTTTGATTTAATTGTGATTGAAAAATACTTTTGAATCTAGGTTTAGAATAATCCTCTATCCAAACATAAATTCTAGACATGGAATTGATGTTTAGATAACCACTCTTAGTATCCAAACTTAATGCTTTCCTATCATTTAAGAGACTGAGAAATCGTCGATTCAATGATAGGAACGACTCTTGGATCGTTTAATAGTGCGAGACATCGACAATTAAACGATACAATTGAAGTCTCAATATTATTTAGACACGAATGATATTGACGAGGGATAAGTGGTAATATCAAAGAAAAGGTAGAATCCATGCATGATCTTTAGGTTACGTATAATGCTTGATTAAGGAACTCTAATCCTAACAAGTTTCACGCCCTATTAATCTCAAGTTTAAATCTTATAACATAGCTAACTAGATTTTAAACAAACAAACAAATTACTCTTTCAAC
>Ga0228710_1009047_pt1 | contig 14011 bp, 9 predicted proteins | sample MedpolnodulmetaG_FD_177995 | JGI IMG/M metagenome (GOLD analysis project Ga0228710, IMG submission 177995) | Root nodule microbial communities from Medicago polymorpha collected in Santa Monica, California, United States - pink nodules | ecosystem: Host-associated > Plants > Roots > Nodule...
AAATATAATAACTTGCAATTGAAGTAAAATAGTTCTAGAAGGAAATAAAAACATATTAAATCTAATTAAAATAAACTTAAATATTAAATAAAAGACACTAATTTAATGACTAATTATTGACTCATCAAACTCCCCCACACTTGAATCTTTGCTTGTCCTCAAGCAAAAGGCATAAACATAGCAGCATAAAACAAGATTAATATATGACAATTCGATTAAAAACTTATGTCTCCTCAAAGGCTCAATTTCAAGTGTACACTAATCACAAAATCAAGCATTTCTTATGTTCTTTTTTTCATCCCGACAACAAGTCTCAAGTGAGTGTGTGTGTGTAGTCCAACCCTTTTCTTGCTCCTGTATAAGATAGATATTATGAGGAAACAAGTTCTAATCTTAGCACTAAACCAACCGAGGAAAGTCCTTTCTTCATTTCATATAAGAAAGATGGGAATTAATCAGATTTATTTGACAATTTAAACGTCTTGGGGGCTTGCAGATTGCTTAAGGGATATCACATTCTCATAGGAAGTCAGCAAGGGGGTATCCTTTCCTCCTAGATTCAATGATCACCCTAAGTAGTGCTGCAAAAATTATAATTTAAAAGACACCATCTTCACGTAGGAAGTCAGCGAGGGGGTATCCTTTCCCCCTAGAGTCGACAATGTCTCTTAATTATGCATTTAATTTCATTCCCCAAATGCTTCCTTAAGTTTAGAAATTTCGGATTCTAATTTCAAAATAGTTTTCTTTTGAGCCATTATTTTATCAAAAGCATTTAGAGATTCGACATGCATTTCTTTAATAGAATCTTGTAAGTCCTTATAGGTGGGTTTACAATTGGAGTAAGAATCGGAGTCGGAGTCAGAGAAGATTACCTCATTTTTAGCTTTCTTCATTTGACCCATGAAGCATCGGTTGTCTTCGTCCTTGTTTTCGGTGTCACTAGTATTGGAAGTAACTTCATCTTCTTCCCAAACAATGTAGGCCTTTCTTCCTCTTGAGTTTTGATTGAATCCGGATCTCCTTCTTTCTTTAGCAAATTCCGAACATTCATTTTTATAGTAGCCTACTTTCCCGCAACCATAGCCACTAACCACTTTCTCATCATTATCTGATTCTCTTCCTTTCATTGAGGCCTTCCTTAAGTTCACTAGATTCTTGTCATTGTGCTTTAACCCATTTCTTTTAATGTAACGGTTGTAGCGCCTAACAAACATGCTCATTTCCTCTTCATTTAGAGCATCATCATCGGATTCATCATCATTTTTAACCGAAGAGGTAGAGACGGACGAGGTGGTGCTTAAGGAAATTGACTTTCTCTCCTTCTTATTTGAGTTGTCCTCACTTGACTTGAAGCGATTAATCTCATGCTCATGTTCCTTTAATTTGCCAAAGAGTGTAATCATACTTAGAGCATTGAGATGTTGTGATTCCTTGATATCGGTAACTTTGGGCTGCCATTCCTTTGCCATACATCTCAAAATTTTATTAGTGCAATCTTGGTTTGAAATTGTCTTACCAAGGTTTTGCAATTTGTTTACAATGTGAGTGAATCTCATTTGCATGGAAGAGATGGTCTCACCATCTTTCATGCAAAAAAGCTCATATTGTTGCACAAGGGTATTAACTTTTGATTGTTTAACTTCATCGGTTCCTTTGTGAAGGGTTTCCAATGCATCCCACATATCTTTAGAAGTCTTAGAATGAGACACGGAATGATACTCATTAACCCCAAGAGATGAGAGGAGAATATTTCGTGCCTTCAAGTCGTATTGGACTTTCTTTTTGTCATCATCGCTCCAGTCGGCTTTAGGCTTATCTTGTGCTACACTATTGGCAACAACTTGGGGTTGAAACCGCCATTTGGCCACGGCGTTCCACACATCCATATCCACCGATTGGATGTGAACGCTCATGCATTCTTTCCAATAGTTGTAATTTTCTACGTCAAAAATAGGTGCTCTATTACACGCCCCCTTGGGCTCCTTACTAGCCATGTGGATCAAATCTTCCAGTAGTTAGCCGTAAGAAGAAACCAGGCTCTGATACCACTTGTTGGTCTATATGGCTAGATAGTTGCCAAGCTAAAGGGGGGTGAATAGCTTTTTGAAAAACTTTTCGGAGATTTGATAAAAACGAATTTTAATGAAATTGACTATTTGGAATTTTGCTTGAACAATCACAACCAATGAATCAACAAGAAGCAAATATATGTGGATTAAATTTTCAATCTTAGAATTGACAGATTCACAATTCAAATCTTATGTACAATCAAAATTCAATCACCTTGAACAATTTACAAACCTAGATACAATTTCAAACCAAACCTATATGACAATAAACCTAATTATCAATAGAAAATACAATACACATGAAATTGAATAATTGAATGGGTATTGCAATTAATTGATCCAAGTAAAACTCTGTATAGGTGATTTGCAATCCGTTTTCCTTATGAAAAACTACTATTTATACATAAGAAAATAACTTGAAAGAACATAATCCCACGATCAGCACTCCTTCCATGTAGACAACCGCTTGTCTCCCACGTTCTCCATTGAGGAAATCGCTTCTCTTTGAAATTTGAAATCTTCCCACCCCATTTGGAATTACTTGGCTTCGACGATATTGCATCCTTGACTCATGTCTTTTTGGATGCTAAATATTTTAGGCCTTTTCGCCCTAAGTCCACATCTCGTCGAAACCCCTTAAATAGAAGAGAAGACTTCGATTCCTGCAAGGATAAAAGTCAACTAATGTTGACCACATTAAATGAGGCTGGAGAAATTACCAGCTAACACCAGAAAAGAGAGGTGGGTCACTTGGACCTCTTAAATACCAAGGCTTTCCTCGTCAAAATCCCTCACATGTGACTTTTTAACAATACTACTTTTACTTTTGCCACAAGGTACCTAGAGTTGTCTTTCTTCTATTAACTTGGTCCTACATCTTGTGTTTTGCTTATCTTTCTTTCTTTATTAAATTGTATTAGCTTGCGCAGTAAGAATTAATAGAAAGTGAAACAAATTAAGTTAAAGATGTCCATAAGACTGATTATCCACAGATTATGCATATGCACCGAAAAACAATTGCAAAATAAATAAAATCGATAAAAGCCTTCCAAAAATCACGAGGACTTAAGTTGGTAAGTAATGTTTTACATATCAACTCTACGTGAAAAAATATATTGAAGATACATTTTTTATGCACATTAAAAATGTAAAATTGAAAGAAATTGTGATTGATTTGTATATTCGGATTGCTTCACAAAATATATCAAAAACAATTTTTATTAGATGTGTAAATATATTGAATGAAAATTCTTCTTCAAATTAAAGTTGTAAAATATTTTCTTGAAATATATTGAGCAAAAAATTTGCTTCAAATCAAAAAGTGTAAATATATTTTTTCAAAATATATTGGGACAATAATTTTCTTCAAATTAAATAGTATAAATATATTATTTCAAAATATATTGCGCAAAAAAAAATCTTCTAATCAAATAGTGTAAATAAAAATGTGGGTGAATTCATTATCGAAAAATAATTCAACATACAAAAAATTCAATATGTTTTATACCAAGACTATTGATTGACAATTTCTTAAAGGCTGAATTCATTATCATAAAACTTGAAAAAACGAGGCATGAGAGGATCTAAACCATTCCAATTTTTGCTATACAAAGTCTGACATACGATACTTAATTTATATGTAACATATCAATCCAAAAACTTTATTAGTGATGTAGTACAAGTATAGCATAAGTTGGGATTCAACATTCAATTATATAAGATCATATAATAACATCGAAAGGGTAAATATGCATATGCAAAGACAATAGCACCGAGTAAATAATAAGATAGCCACAGAGGAAGTGCTGAATCATATCGATAATAAGTTAGCTTGGAGAATTACAATTTTGAAGAGAAATTAAACCTAGGTCAATTAAACCTAAACATGCGATGTCGTTCATAACTAAACATGATGCAACTTTTTAATATAAGGACTTCAATAAAGGGATTAACGGATGACAAAGTTTTAGAAAGGTACAACCAAACATGATATCACGACCTCTTCGATCACCGACGTTTAGGTGATCAAATGACAGGGGCCGCCTTTGTTATCTTCCTTGACGGTGTCGGCGAAGTAGAAAGGTCATGAAGTGGAGGCGGACAAAACTAATTAGATGTGGCCGGGTTAGTTTTACCGTTTCCCACATATTGCGTCAAGTGTACTTGCATTGAGTGCAATAATAAAATCTAAGGTTTAGACTGTTTATCAAATGTCTTGAGAATCATCATAAGGGTGGTATTTATAGCCCTTTGTGGACTTGTTTTAGCGTGACTTAAGCCCCAAACAAGTTGGACTTTAGTTTTTTTTACATGCTTCTAGAAGCTAACTAAGGCGTTGCCTCTGGAAGGGCATGCCTAGGCCTCAAGAGCCCTTCTGTAGGGCGCCTAAGACTTTCTAGAGGACTTTCAGACCCTTAGAAATATATTGACGGCCCAATTATTATTAACCTTACCTGCACCCCCCATCCCCAATTGAGCATGTTCAACATCCAAGTGTAACTGAAGTTAGCTAAGGCGTTGCCTCTGGAAGGGCATGCCTAGGCCTCAAGAGCCCTTCTGTAGGGCGCCTAAGACTTTCTAGAGGACTTTCAGGCCCTTAAAAATATATTGACGGCCCAATTATTATTAACCTTACCTGCACCCCCCATCCCCAATTGAGCATGTTCAACATCCAAGTGTAACTGAAGTTAGCTAAGGCGTTGCCTTTGGAAGGGCACACCTAGGCCTCAAGAGCCCTTCTGTAGGGCGCCTAAGACTTTCTAGAGGACTTTCAGGCCCTTAAAAATATATTGACGGCCCAATTATTATTAACCTTACCTGCACCCCCCATCCCCAATTGAGCCTGTTCCACATCCAAGTGTAACTGAAGTTGCTTGTGACTTTTCCACCTTCCTTGTGTCCTAATTCTCTCGATCCTTCTTGCTCCTTGCTGAATTCTTGACCCACTTCATGTGAACCACCGGCTCTAAGTGTATTACAATTTACAACGCACACTAGTTGTAGAAGTTTCGACTTTTAAGCAATCACCACTTCCTCATTTAATTCCAAACCCCCGTTATGCTTATTAACTCCAAAATTAAATGCCTCTTTTTTTGAATTCTCCGTATTTCCCTCCCATTCTTTCTCTCCTGCGAACTCCCCTCATTAAGATTGTTCCACTCTCCTATGCCAAAAGATCCCTTCATCCTTCTGTGATCTTCTACCATGAAAGTTGCAGGAACTTCAGAGCTATTAATTCTTATATTCTCCCTCTTCTTGACAACTACTACCTGCATGAAAGTATGCCGTTTATGCTCAAATTTGTCACCCTATTCACCAAACTGTTTGTTTTGGTTCTTACAAAATTCTCGCTACATCCATTGTTGTAATTTTTTAAAGTCCCTTCATCAGCACTGATATATCAATGATCTGCTGAATTAATAAAAATGCAGTCTTTTATTCAAAAAAAAGAAAGAAAAAAGATTATACATTTACATAGTAGTATTATCGTACGATTTCTTACTTATAAACACATGCTCATATACAATTGATACACCTAATAATACTCAAACAAATATAGAAGCTGCATGAGAGTGTTGGATCATTGCAATGTAAGTCCAGAAGAGAAGCTTATTCCAGCCATGTTCCAACCCTTCATCTTACAATCAGGAAGTGGCATCCAATTCCATCGATTCCATTTAGTATCAAAAGATAACCACAACATATCCCAAAATCCATCACAATTAGACACCAAAGCAGCCCTAATTATCCCATTTTTCTCCTCTAAACAACCCATCATTACTCCATAACGTTTCTCAATCACTCTCATCACTTCACCAGGAACACAAGACACAAACTCCCACTTTCTTCCATCCAAACTCAATCCCCACAATTCCACCCCTTTCAAAACCCTCAAACCCCTCCTATTCCCATTCTCACCGTCCGATTTAACAATCATCATATACCCATCGCCGTACACGTGTAACCTATCAATCACGTTCCCCCAATTAAATCCAACAGTTAACCCTTCAGCATCATTAAATCGTGGCCGTAGAATAACAGGTCCATCACAATCAGGCGTTGAACTTGAAGCAACCAAAACACTCTCTCTAGGTCCATGAACAACACTGAGAAACACGTGATTCCCTCCACGTGCCAAAACACCATCGTTCCCTTTTTCTTCACCCTCCGTTGACTTCCACGTGTCAGTCACTGAATCATACACAAACAAAACCGGTCGGTTTCCGACAAACTCCGCAAACATGAAACGAAAATGACCCGACCCGGAAGAATCGGTTACAAGCTTCATCCCTGATCTTCTCCAAGAGGAAGTGCCACGTGGACCTAACGGAGAAGGGGGAATTTTTTTAACGGTGACGGAGACTAAATTAACGGCGATGACTTCACGAACGTTGTTGGAAGCGAAGAGAAAAACGTTTGCTGAAGCAGCAAGGAAGTAAAGATCCTCGCCGTGAAAGTCAACCGGTTTAAGAAGCTCCGTCATGGGGATCCGGAACCAGCGATCGGAGCTCCGATCGGTGAAAGCATGAAGCACTGCGTCGCGTAGCCAACGTTTCTTGTAGACGAAGAGCCATGTGGTGGAGTTTGAAAGAGAGTTGCACTGACGAACGAAGGTGTGATCGGAGATTATGGTAGAGAAAGATTTGTTAAGGAGTTTGAGACGAACAATTTCGGGTAAAACAAGAGAGAGGAAGATGTTTTGGATGAGTTCTTGTGGGAGGAGACAAAGTCCAATAGCGTTAGAGGTTGTGTTTCTGTGATCATCCATGAAAAAAAAAAGAGGAAAAAAGTGTTACTTTAGTTCTTAGTGAAGTGTGCGTGTATTTGTGAGAGTGAAAGAGGTTTAGGAATTGAGTTTCAGGTAGGTGTGGTGTGAGTGTGTGATTTGTTGGTAAAATTTATTTATTTATATCAAAAACTCATTGTCTAGTTGTGTTGGCTTTTGACTCATCAATTTTTCCCTTCGGTCGTTTTCAATAAATTGATAAACTAAAGTTGATATGCTTGATTTATAATGTAAATCAAATACATTATTCTTTGTTGATTTATTTATTTCTTATAAAAACAATTGAAATGAGTATTATTTTTTATATGGAACAAAACCGTCTAGATGAATTTTCTATTTGATTAAGATCGAGGGTTAGAGTATATCTCAAGATAAAAAGAATGCCGACAAACAGTGGCGGGACTAGGATTATTATAAAGTTTGGGCAAAAAAAATTGCAACACATTTATAAAGGTTTACATAAGAAATTGCAAGCACAATTTAAAGAAATTGCCGAATTTATAAGAGTTTATATAAGAAATTCAGAGGAATTTATCTAAGAAATTGCAAAAAAGTTGGGTTGGAGCCCGGGCAACTGTCCGGTCTCGCCAAACCTTAGAATCGCTCCTACCGACGAAGATGTTTACAGATTTGTCATCGAACGATATTAGAATTCTGCTATTCTCCCAACTCATTTTGCTCATTCTCAACCAAACTTTCGAATATACCCCTGCGTGAGTTAACTCACGCTAGCGTTAAATCTGCATGACTTAACTCACGATGTTAATCTCTGCGTGAGTTAATTCACGCATGGGCACTATGAAAAATTTAGTTGGGAACGAGCAAAATCAGTTGGGTGAAGAACATAATTCATGATATTATAACATTGGAAGCGAGAATTGAACTAATATCTTTTCAGGTTATGAATTAACTCTGTTAAGATGACCCGGCCCGACCAATAGTGAGTTTTACTTTTTTTTATTGATTTAGTGAAAGGGATGTTTTGATTTGATTAATGGGTGGCTACAAGGGACCAATGACCCACAAGGATTCTAAAACAACAGACAAGATCGTCGTCACGGGGCGGTGTTATTGGCGGCCATTGGATTTAATTAAAAGTGTGAAATCTTATGTTTCGCTCAAAAGTTGTGGATGGCTAACGTGCGTGAGCTTAAATTTGTTCAAAAGGGTAATTATATGTTTTCTGATTTCACAATCAGGAATCATCATCAATAGAAAAGAAAAAAACACCAGCTTTAAAAAAATACAAATATAAAAGTTGATTATTTTCTTACCATAAAATAGTATATGATATATTCTTAATTTCATATACTTTTCAAAATACGTGTTTTATTTATATGTAAGTGTTAGTTGTTAGTACATCGTGGAGGAGGAAAAATGTTAACTGCAGAGATAAACTTTCAATCCTTTAATACCATAGAGATTCGTTACAGAACCTCAAATAATTCCATTATTTTTATTTTGAATATCTTAACGTGTGCCTTAACTTAAAAACACAACTTAACATTTTCTTATAATTTTTATTATGAAAATTTATTATGAAAAATTAATTCTTAACTTAAAATTAAATAGTCACAATTTTCAATACATAATTTTTATTTTGATTATCTTAACATGTGCCTTTTTATTTTAGGGAATCTTAACATGTGCCTTAAAAACACATGTTAACATTTTTCTATAATATTTTATATAGTTCTTGTATAAACATTTGTTTTGATCTGTTTCGGTAAATATGAACACACTGCAAAATTAAAATTCTCTTGCAAAATTCTTCATCCACAATGAAAAATAACCAAGTTGCATGTGGAAAATAACCCTAAAGCTGGTGAATTGTGCTAAACAATAGTTTCATGTGGAAAATTCAGGGTGGGACATATGACCCCTTTTCATGCCAAACATCATCATCAAGTTTCAAATAACTGTACTACAAAGTTGATAAACAAATATCTTGAGTAAAACACCTATGAACGATGAAAATAAATTGAAACACGTAAAGCTCGAAATGTCACAAATCAGTACCATCCTCCAACATGCATCATCAACAAACAAGGATCTTACATTTTAGGGTTAATAGATCTTTACCCCCTTATAATATAGGTTATTTTTGATTTTTCCCCCGTAAAATAATTTTTTTATTTACCCCCCGTAAAATATTTTTGTTTTGATTTACCCCTCCGAGTCGGGACCTCTTCTCACCTTTTTTTATTACTATTAGTCCTTTTAATTTTTTTTTCCATCTTTTATTTTTCATTTTTTTTTATCATTCATTACCTTTATTTTTATTTCGCTTTTTTAATTTAATTTTAGTATTTATCTGTTTTTTATTTATTTATTTTTATTTACATTATTAGATGATAAGTCCAAAAAAGGTCCAAACCCAAAAAATATTCTTGTTTATCTTTTTTTATTATTATTTTTTATTTATATTATTAGATGATAAGTCCCAAAGCAGTTCAAATCCAAAATATGCAATCTATAACAAATACGTTTTCCTCCTCCCCAAGCCACACTTTTTTTGCTTCTTTTTAACACACCTTAATCCTAATCCTAGTCCTATAAAAACAACCTGCAACAACACAATTGACACACACAATTTTACCGAACAACACAATTTTCACACACACAAATATTCCAAAAATTGCAAACTAAAACCCTGGCCACCGCATAATTAGTACTTTCAAAACCCTTATTTTATTTCAGTTTGCTTTAGGTCTTATTTTTTTTTCTTTCACGCTGAAACACATAAACAAGATTCATCTTTCAATTCCAATTTGCCTATTATTAATTCATAGAGCTGCTACTTTATGACTGTTCATCAAAATTCAATTCCCTGTCCATTACTTCGTTATTGCTTTTCATTCTAATTCCTTTTGCAATTATATTATTATATGTTTCTCTCCATTTCCTTAAGTGCTTTACGTTAATATTTCATGTCTTTTTTTCATATTGCTACTGTCATGTGCTATTCTAATTGAGTTTCTTTGCCGGCTGCTATTACTACACATATATTCCAGAACCTTAGTTTCTTGTGTAGAAATAATTGTTGTAATTAGTTACAAGTAGTTAGTTACAATAGGATTAGTCAATTAGTTACACAACTAAGTAAGTTGTTGAAACTATACACATATAAATACATTTCTGTACTCATTTCTCAATCAATTGAATAGAAAGAGTTTTTCCCCTTTTTTCCTTTCTTCTTTGTTCAATTCACAGTTTATTCATATGGTATCATTGAACCTTAGTTTCTTGCAATTTTTATTTCAGCCGTACATACTTATATTGATTTCTCAATGTTGCTGCTATGTTTCGATTTATTGCTGATCCTTTTGTTTCATTATTGCTGCGTTTCCAATTGTTTGAACTCATATTGCCGTGGCTTCTTTCTTCTTTGTTTAAAGTTTCCATCTTCTCACAGAAGTTCTAACACTGCCGTGCCTATTTCTTCAAGTTCCGGGTGATGTGCTTTTGTCTATTGGTACCAATTCCATTCCTATTGCAAGGCCGTTGCTGCTTGTAACGCCTTATTTCTATTAAAACGATAATACACGCGAATAAAACATCTACGTCTTCGCATCAAAATTCAAACAACATGCATATATAAGATTCATCAACAGTCGCAGCGGATATAAGTCATACATCTCCAAAATATACATGTCATAAGATCAATATACATCATCATATAAAATCTCCAAATCCCGACAAATGAGTAAAATCTCAACAACATAAACCAATGTCAAAATAAAAGACCAGACGACATCCTAATCAGAGCCTTAAGCTAAGACTCCAAAAACAAATAAACGAGGTAGTTTCACTATCCTCAAGCACTCACCAATCAAGCAACAAAACTAATTCTGCACGCCGTCTACCCATTCATACAAATAGGTAGGCGGTCCAGCACAGACCACTGGGGTTAACTTCACATCAATCATAATCAACATAAACAAACATATAAGCATTCAAGGATTTCATGCATAAAACAAATACATACACATCCCTCCTAGAATACTAACATCACATAATTATTATCCCTCATTCCATACACCTCAATCCTATCACCAGCAAAATCAACATCACATAATCCAACCAACTTATAATCTAAGGATTTCCTATAGAGGAGTCCAAGATTTGTTGTTCCTTTCAGATACCTGAAGATTCTCTTAACAACAGTTAAATGAGATTCTCTAGGATCTGATTGAAATCTTGCACACAAGCATACACTAAACAAAATATCTAGCCTAGCTGCAGTGAGGTATAACAGGGAACCAATCATACCTCTATACAGCTTCTGATCTACCTTTGGTCCAGTATCTTCTTTGCTTAAGGTGCAGGTTGGATGCATTGGAGTGTTCATTACTTTACAATCTTCAAGCTTGAACTTCTTCAGAAGTTCCTTAGTATACTTTGTTTGATGAACATATACTCCATCTTTGCACTGATTGATTTGAATTCCAAGGAAGACCTTCAATTCTCCCATCATGCTCATTTCAAATTCATCTTGCATTAACTTATAGAATTCCTTGCAAAGAGATGCATTAGTAGAACCAAATATTATATCATCAACATATATCTGCACAACAAGAATGTTTTTCTCAAGAGTCCTTCTGAAGAGTATTGTGCCAACCTAACCTATTTTAAAATCATTTTTAATCAGGAAATTACTTAGTCTATCATACCAAGCTCTAGGAGCTTGCTTAAGACCATGTAGTAATTTCTTAAGTTTGTAAACATTGTTAGGATGCTTAAGATCCTCAAAATCAGGAGGTTGCTTCACAAACACTTCTTCTGATATCACTCCATTAAGAAATGCACTCTTTACATCCATTTGATATAATATTAAGCCATGATTTACTGCATAGGATAGAAGTAACCTGATTGCTTCCAATCTTGCAACTGGAGCCAATGTTTCAGTATAATCAATGCCTTCTTGTTGACTATAACCTTGAGCAACAAGTCTAGCTTTGTTTCTGACTACTTCTCCCTGTTCATTCAGCTTGTTTCTAAATACCCATTTTGTTCCAATAATGTTCTTCTGCTGAGGCTTGGGTACCACATCCCACACACATCATCCTTTGAAACTGATTTAGCTTTTCTTGCATAGCTAATATCCATCCATCATCTGATAGTGCTTCATCAACTGTAGTAGGTTCTATCACTGATAACAATCCTATCATAGACTCTTCTTGTCTGAAATATGATCTTGTTCTTCTAGGACTTTCTTTGTTTCCAATGATTTGATCCTCAGGATGTGAAGACTTGTACTTGAATGTATTCTTGGATTGATTAGCTTGCTGAGAGCCATCTTGAGCTTCATCAGAAGCTACTTCATCTTGAGCTTCTGGAGTGAGTTCAGCTTCTAGACTTTCTTCAGATTCAGGAGTTTGATCAGGTTCTGAAGTATCTTCAGGTACCTGCATATCTGCAACACTTTCACCTTGCTCTAGAATACTTTCACCTTGTAGTAAGAAGTTGAAGTCTTGCACTTTTTACTTTAGATGTACCTTCATGAGCAGTTTTAAGAATATCCCAAGCATCCTTAGCCCAGTGCATTGCTTAATCAATCTAAACATATTCTTGTCAACCTCATTGAATAATGCATTCAATGCTTTAGAGTTACCAAGAGCTAACTCATCTTCAGGAGCAGAACACTATTCTTCTGGTTTCAGAACAACTGTCCTATTCCCATCTGCATCAAGAACCACAGGATGTTCCCAACCCTTCAAAACTGCCTTCCATGTCTTGCTATCTATGGATTTAAGGAAAACACTCATACATGATTTTCAATAATCATAGTTGGTACCATCCAACAGAGGTTGCCTGTTCACAAATCCTCCTTCCTTGTCCATAACGCTAGAAAGTATACTCCCTGGAGCTCACCCTAAAACAGGCAGGGTGCCTGCTCTGATGCCAATTGAAATTCTAGCTCGTTAGTTTAAGATGTTCTATGCGATGTTCCAACACCAAACGCACAAAAACGAATGTTGAGTTTAATGTTTAAACATCGTATTAACTAACACAAAATACGTAAAAGTAAAAGACAAGAAAATAAAAGGCACAGGAGACTTGTTAACCCAATTCGATGACAAACACACCTACTATGGGGGCTACAAAGCCAGGAAGGAAATCCACTAGTGTAGTCCTTATGCTAAGTTCTCAGCAAACTCCTCGTGTACAACTCTAGACATAGGACCTACTCGTCTTGACTTCAACCTAGGAACTCCTAGATCTGAGATCCCATCTCATTTCCCTCAATCAATCATAGGCCCTGTGATTATCAGATTTCAAGTCAATATGGTGAAGTTACCTTCAAAGACAAACTACCTCTATGCTTCAAAGCTTAGGAATAGCAACAACTTACAATTCAATAAAATAATCATATGCTTGCATCAAGGTGATACAAGAAAGGCTCACAATTAACAAACACTAAAACTCAGTCCTTATCATGTATCAAAGCGATACAAGAAAAGGCTTACAAATAACAATCGACTCAAAACCCTAAAAAGATATTCTTGATATGACGACTTGGATAATGAATTAGGTTTTGTAGTCTTGTATATATACTGAAGCAACACGGGCTCAAAAGTCTTGTTGGGCTTTAGAACAATGTAGATCCTTCAGCTGATCCACGTAACAAAATAGTAACAAATATAGCAACTCCTAAAAAGGAGGAACATCTTTAGGAACCACCAAACAACACCACCAAGGAATCGTAAAATATTTTATATACTTTAAGAACAAATCACCCAGCTGAATCTAGACAAAAATATGTTACTTAGTGAACAAGAAATAAGACGTGCTTTCCTTAAAGAGATAAAGCTCGCGAAAACCAAGCCACACAAACAGGGCACACTGAACCGTGCCAGGATGTTGGAACATCATATCCAACATCGTACAAGATGCCAAGATGTTGGAACAACATATCCAACATCGTACATGAGTATTTTGAAGGTGAGAAAAACACAAGAAGGGGGGGTTGAATTGTGTTCTCAAAAACTTTTTCGTTCCTTACGTTGAAGAACTGTTCTCAGGTTCAGAGTCTGAGTGAGTTCAGAGTCGTGTGCAGCGGATAGAAGTAAAGAACAAAGAAAGAAAGAACACAAGCAATTATACAGGTTCCTTCCACAAACCGGAAGTAGTCCTGTCCTCCTTGCACTTC
>Ga0228710_1009050_pt1 | contig 14009 bp, 5 predicted proteins | sample MedpolnodulmetaG_FD_177995 | JGI IMG/M metagenome (GOLD analysis project Ga0228710, IMG submission 177995) | Root nodule microbial communities from Medicago polymorpha collected in Santa Monica, California, United States - pink nodules | ecosystem: Host-associated > Plants > Roots > Nodule...
ACCACAAGAGAATTAGTTACTCATAGCTAAAGTATAAGCTAACTAACATAAGAAGAAAGATTCATACATGTAATGGATGATTGACTATTAGTTTTGATGGTTGCCCACCAGATCTGCAAAGTCTCTGCTCGAAAATATGTTTTAGGTCTCAAAATTCGTGAACACTTGATCATAAAACGCAGTTTGCTTAAATAGACATGTGAAAAATCGGGCCCCGAAGTGTACAATTCGGTGCCCGAACTCTAAAATATCAAATCCAAAAGCCCATGCCTGCGCGAAATCGGCGCCTGAACTCTCCAGTTCGGCGCTCGATTTATGTCTAATCAGTGTTGGCCTTGTGCCTCAAAATCGCCGCCCGAACAAGCTGGTTCAGGGCCCGAAAAATGTCGAGCCAAAGGCTCTTTTACTTTCTCAAAAATCGGCGCCCGAACGTGAGGATTCGGGGCCAGATTTGCTCTTTGTAGTTTTCTTGCTTCCTGTACTTTTGACCCTCTTTGCTCCATAATTCCAATGAATTTGTCATAAAAACTAACTAAAAATAGCTAATAAAAGAAAGATGACAGAGTGTCATCACTAATATCATAATTGTAAAAATCAACTAATATCATAAATAACTTAAAAGGGAACAAATGGAGTACTGTTTAAATTTCCTTTTTTATTGTTATGCTATTTAGAATTTGTTTTAAGACTAAATTACATTTCCCTCCCCTCAAAGATGCTTGAATTACAATTCCCTCCCCTCTTATGTTAAAACATACACTCTCCTCTCCTCTTATTCAAAATATATTAGAAAACTTTTCATTCACCTCCCTAAGAGAAGCTTGAATTACATTATTATCTCCCCTCTTATGTTAAAATCTACACTTTACTCCCTCGATATTTTTTTTATTTCTAATAATGTAGCAAAAAAATAATAATCTAACACACTTCGTAAAAAAAAATAGTATTACGGGTCTATTTTAATATAATCAAAAATTGAATACATATTTTTCGCTATTTTTTATCCACAATTTCATTAACATGTAGTTTTAAACCCTATTATATAATATGAAACAACCTAAAATAAAATTAAAATATGTGAAAAATTACTAAAGACGATAAAACATGGTTATTTAAAAGTTAATTTTATACTCTAAATTATAAAATAAATAGAAAAATATTTAAATTTAATTATCATTGACATTTAAATTATAAAAAAATGAATTAATTTTTTTTAAATGGTGGTTCAAAATTAATAAATATCATAAAAATATTTATTTATATTAAAATAGATTAAGGTGTAGTGCATATTTAATTATTAAGGGCGGGGGTTGTAATTCAAGCATCTTATAAGGGTGGAGAGTTTAAAGTTTACTTTTCAAAGGATGAGAGTGTATATTTTAACATAAGAAGGGAGGAGAGTGTAATTTACGCATCTTTGTGTGGAGGGGAGTGTAATTTACTCTTAAAACAAATTCTAAATAGCATAACAATAAAAAAGGAAATTTAAACAATACTCCCTTTGTTCCCTTTTAAGTATCGTTTTACTACGGATTTAGCGTTTCTATTTAATTATCATTTTAGTATTTTAAGGGAACGATTTATCAATTATACTATTTCTCAATTACTGTTGTCGTTTTCAATAAAACTAATTAATTATGTGTATTTGGAAAGCTAAAGTTTTTTTAAAAAAAATTGTTTTTTTTAAATGCTATGTATTTGGAAACTAAAGTTTTTTTTTTGTTTGTTATCTTCAACATTCAAAACTATGTCATATAGAGGGAATCTAGTATTGGTTGAAATCATAATTTTGATTAAAGGAGTTGAAAGAAAGTTAAAATTTTCTTAAATTTTGATTATTTTGAAGTTGGAATAATTTTTATTTTGCTATACAATTATTAAAAAATATGTGTACAATATTTAGATTATTGATAATTGTTTGTTATGAGACAGAGATAAAGTGTGTACAAAAAAAACTTGCTAGAGAAAGAGAGAGTAACTAAGAGTTAGGGGTGGAAATGGGCTAGGCCGGGCCGGACTTAGTAAAGCCTAAAGTTTGGCCTATTACTCGCTATAGACTCATTTTCAAGGCCTGACCTAACCTTTTTAAAGGCTTGATGAAGCCTGAAAGCATATTTAAAATTATCTTTTACACTAAGGTCTAGCAACACCTATAAGCCTATTACTAAACAGATTAAAACTTATGAAGGCCTAAAACACAAGAATAGGTTTTCTACTGAATAAGGAAATCCTATGAATTTCTAGTCACGCCAATATACCTGCTATTAAATAACCAATAATATGAATGCTTGAAAAAAACTTCAACAATTCTCTCCTTCTTAAACCCTAGCCGTCACCCCTTTCTTCTTCTTCTTTTTCTCAGAGGGGTGATTTAAGGTCAATTTTGACCCAAAAATCACCCCTCCGAATTGTTTTTCCTTATATCCTAATTGAATAAGTGATTTCACATATTTTCTGTTTTCTTTCGTTTGTTTTTGTGATTTCGTCGTCTCTAAATGACTCTGTTTGTTTTGATCTCCCGTTTTAGTGTGGTGTTTATTTGATTCAGGGTGAAAGATTAGCTTTGAGCAAGTGTAGATCCGATCAATGACAATGAGTTTGGCGTCGTGAACGTTGCAGATCCGGAGACATAAGTATTCCGGAGACATGAATATAGTCATATTAGTCACATTTGTAAGCATAAGTACTTTGCCGTTTTATGCTATTAACATGGATGCTGTGAGTTTGTTCAAAGATTCATCTTTTTTGTTTTTAGCGAATTTGGATTTGTATTGTATCGATGTACTCTATTAATATGAATGAATGAATATCGTTTATTTTTGTAAAAAAATAAATATCAATAATGGAAAATATATATTATATATAAAAAGTTTAATAGGCCGGCCTAAAGGATTTAATAAGCTTTTTTGTAAGCCCTGGCCTGACCTATTTAAATAATTAATAGGCTTTATTAAAAAGCTTGGACATGGCCTTTTTATTAAACAAGTTAGGATGGGTTAGCTTTAAATAGGCTATGATATAGACCCCTGTATGACATCTGTAATGTTTGAATCTCAATCGTGAGAGCTACGCATATTTGAAGTCTTACATGTCAGGAATAAGATTACCTACGAAAAATGCAATGTGAAGAGACAATTAACACTTTGCAAAGTAGCTAATCCTAGTGTGACCAAAAGAAACATATCCATACGTTTTGTAACCAGTTTGGTCCTTTCATTGAGTGCTAAGGGTTAGTTATGCTAATGCTGCAATAATTGAAGTTGAACTTTTGGAAAAAGTAAACAAGGATATAAAAGAGAGACTTGAGAAACATCGTGTCATCAGTTCCTCCACCAAAGAAACAGGTTTGTGCATTGTTGATTTGTTCTATTACGTGCTTCTATAAAATTCATTTTTAATTTAATTCCTTAAATTGAATGACTTTGTTTAGCTTCAATACATACAAATTGGAAGTCTAATTGAGCACAATATTTTAGGGTTTCTAATGAAAATAAAAAGGTCTCATAAAGAGCAAAGATCGACTTCTTGTACTTAGGAATTTTCGCTAGATACTGTGTAAGTTTAGTTTTAATGAAGTACTATTAGTGCAATCAATTTTACACTTGGATGACCACTACTCTCGATGCTAAGCTTAAACAATATTTTTTATATTAGTGCATTAAAAATACATTCTTGATGTATCCAATTATGTGATTCTTCCAGATATATTAGTCTTGAAGTCTACTCTTCAAGATGCCAATCTTCAAATCCGCAACAACCTTTGCATGTTTAAAAAAAAAAAAGAGTGGGGTGAGACCTACTTGTCTCAGAGAGTTTCCTACTAAAACAAGATTGTGGCCTGTCATTAATAATCCCCTAACATCTTGAACATTCAGATTTGATATCAATATCATTCAACATATATAAACATAATATAAACAATTTCTTGACGGAAACTTAAAATGTGGAGCAAACATTATTTTCTAGGTCAATTTTAATTACGTACGTGAATATTGTCGAGTGTGAGGGTTTCCAACAGTATTCAACCGTTATAATGAACCTTATGTTACTTGTCATTATTACCGTTAATTAACATCTACATAAATTCCTCAATATTTAACTAAAGATTGTAATGCACCTTTCGTTACTTGTCATTACAACCATCATAAACTTCTACATAACGGTTGTAGAGCTGAGCTTTTTGTATAAGTGCGTTAAAATATGAGCTTAATTTTGCGTCAAATGATTTATTCATATTTCATATTCAGTAGATGCCAGAACAGTCCATCTTAATGAGTTTATCATTTTCAAGAAAATGATATTTTCATCAAAATTATCAAGATGCACCTGCAAATATTTCTCAGTTCATCTTTATTCATAATACCTATAGGCCACATAAGTTCGAGTAACTTATAATATTTCATCTAAGCATTGCATCTAATTCTACCATTAAGTCTTATATCCAAATGTAGTTTTTTTTCCTTCTTTACTATCCACTCACCACTAATTCTACCAAATAAATATTGAAAGGATCCAGATAGCTAGTAATGATAAGTATTAAAAATCATTTAAAATAAAAACAAACAGTCTCAATTTCAACTACATATTTCCTGCATAATTTTATGCAAAAAAACAAGTAAAACTCATTGAAAACAAACACAAATAGTCTCAATTGCGACTACAGATTTTATGCATAAAAACGTATAAAAACTCACAAAAAATGATCACAATTAGTCTCAACTACAGTTGCAAATTTTCACTAAATTTAAAACCGACTAAGTTATCTTCTCCTAGTCATTTTTGGTTTAACTATTTCTATAATTTTTTTTTAAGAAGGCGAAATGAATTATATTACTACCAAACACATTTTATCTAGCACAAGACGTACCAATGTGGAATTGAGAAGTTACACAAACAAAAGTTCAAACCAATAGAACTGAAAAAGGAATACAAGTATTAGCCAAAAGCCAGTCACGTAAGAGGATTAAGCCACCGGTCATGATAACCAAAAGTAATACTTGACTTTTTTGCCTTCAGCCATCGAAAGGAAATGAGCTTAATGTTATCCAAAAGTTGTAGAGCTGAGCTTTTTGTATTACTAAGGATCATGCTGTTCCTTTATTTCCATACCAACCACGAATAATGTAACTATCAGCTGGCTCCAGAATCCACACCCAACGATCCTGGATATCAACCTGTAGAGTCACAAAGAGTAGTAAATTCCTACACTCCCCTACCAACTACTCCTCCCACGACCATAAATTCGTTCGCCACTTCGAAGTCTCACCAACCTCACCTAAATCCAAAGCAAACATATCAACAAATATCTCCCCCTGTATGATATCCAACTCAAACAGACGACGAAACTTAACACACAAAGGCACATCCCTGACCCACTTATCCCTCCAAAAAAAAAAATATCGTCCCCATTACCAACCTTACTTCGTAAATTCTCCTCAAACAAAACCCCCCACATGTAATCCTACACCATCACACATTGAAACTAAATCTCACCATCATACTGACCCATTCCTTCCTTCAACCGACACCCCTCAAACATAAATCTAGTAGACAACACCTGAAACCAAAGTCCGACTCTCTCATTTATAAATATTGTCAGCTTTTAGTAGCAATTTAACTGAGTCTGGGAAAAGCTAGTTAAAGAAAGGTGCATATGGGTAATTCTTGCAAGGTTATAAATATTAATTCTTTCCTTCCTTTCTTTCATTTTTCATTCTTTCTCCCAACAGAAAGCTCAACTCCCACTCCTCTCTCTCTCTCCCTCCCACGGCTCACCCTCCCTTTCTCTCAATCTCCACCATTTTCAAATAAACTTTAATGTAATTAACATGCAATTTGTAACACCATAAACCCTTAAAGCGATAAATTACATAAATAATACAAATCATACAAAGGATTTAGATGCTACTTCTTCAATAAGTCCAAGCATGCATAAAATAATTTTTTAAAACATCCAGTGAAATATAATATCATACAACCCATCAATATATAATAAAATTCTCCAAAGTAGTCATGCCACATAATGATACTACATCACCAAAAACAATCTCCAAATCTCAACAACTGAGTAATAAAATCTCAACAAGTCATAAAACATAAATAACAGACAGACACCCCTAGTCAGAGCCCGACTCTAAGACTCCAAAAGCACAAAGACGAGTAGGCTCCAAGGCTAGCCTCTAGCATACTCTATAAGCAAAGCTAAGAAACTAATCATGCACCCTGTCTACCCATCCAAAAGAATAAGGTAGGCGGTCAACCAAACGACCTCTAGAGGTTAGATACCAACCAAACGACCACTGTGTTGCATGTGTGATTTTGGTGAAGGGATTTGAAGAGAGGTTTTTCAAAATTTTAATCTCTTAGCGGAACAAATCCCATTGAAAAGGATCTTGATTAAATCATTAATCATAAATCAAACACAATACATACTTAAACACTTTAAGGATTCATGTCTTTACCTCTTGAAGCGCAAAATCTTTGTAGCAGAATTGTTTCTGATCACAAGAAAAGCAACGTATCGATGCCTCTACTCAGTCCATACGAAAAAAACTTCCCTGATGATCAGTGCTAGCCAATTCTAACGAAGATTCAGAGAGAATAAGTTTAGAGAGCGGCGGCTAGATTTCTAACTTTTAGAATTAGGTTAAACACACAAAGCTTCACCACAAGGGTTCTATTTATAGAACCGCTTGTGTGGTCACCAAGCTAAACACTTATATGCACCGTACCTTACAGTGGACCACCTTTCTCTATTTTCATAAATTAAATAATAAGTCATACTTAATTATTTAATTACTAATAAGTCCCACTTATTATTTTATAAATAAGTCTTACTTTTTTATTTCTCTCATCTATCTGTCATTTGTGTGTGACCCTATAAGTTCTCGTAATGTTGACAATAATATTAAATCACACATTTAATATTATAAACAGTGAGCGGTATCTAGCAACACATCATTGCTACCAAAGTGACGAGAATGTCATGTGATCTGACGAAACCTTTCTGTGATAATCATCATGTGTATAATTACCCTTTTTCCCTCATGTCTAGTTCAACATTGGGCCCATAGACATTTCTCCTGTTAAGTAGGAGGGGAAAATTCCATCTAGGTCACTCATGTCCCTCAACATGATTCGTGGAGTATCCATTTACCAACTTTATATCCATCTGTTACAGACAACGTTTGAATGGTGATAAAACACTCAACTCCAACATTTAGGGTACATAGTGGTTTCAGGTCAAAGGGTCGAATACACTACTATCACTATGAGAATATCTTATGACACTTTTCATAACCTTTACTATGTAGTATTCTCATGGTGAGTCAATCCAATATAAAAGTTACTCCTAATATTTATATCAATGTGAAGACTTGATAACTCTTTATCCATGATCTGTGAGATGTGATCATCAGTCTATCCACATAATAATCTTCAGGCTTTAATGATATCCCATTTCAAAATAAAGCTTGACTACAGATACTTTAAGAATAGTGTTCTTATGTTTAATACGGTCTCACAATTAAGTTATACTTAATGTTTCATTAAACGGACTAACTATTATAGGGACTTTATTATTTTAAAACAAAACAAAATCAACAAAGAAATGCCTTATTATCCCATACTCCTTAATGTTATTAGGTTTGCAAACACTTAACCCTAAAAATTTCCCTCTATTTCTAATGCATTAATTACTAATGACAGCAACCCTAAATTTTTCCCTCCCATCCTATTTGAAATTTGAATTTTGGTGGAACTTAGTGGAGTTTGTATTATTAACCGGGTCATTGTGGCTTTACGTTTTCCATGCAGAGTTATTTTCAAATTTTCATGCTTGGTATTGTAAAATATTTAATTTTGTTACTATTATTTATGCAATTTGATTTTCAATCCAACTTTCTCTCTGTTATTAAACACAGCCTTTGTGTAACCAACAAAGAAAACACAGCCTTTCTGTTCTGCAAATTTTCTCACACCACAACCTCTTTCATCCTCCACGCCATCACCTAATAAGCCATCAATCATTCGTCTCTGCACAAATTGCATTCTCAAACAACAACAAGGCACTTTTTGCCCTATTTGTTTCGAACTCTTCGACGAACCCTTCCATCCCTAATCTTCACTTCAAGTGCATCCGTTGTCCTTCAATTGCTCATCGATCTCGTGTTCTTCCTTCGTCGACGCCTGATTTCGTTTTCCTTTGTCCTCCTTGCGCCGATCCTAAATTCTCTTCAAAATTGATCGGAGTGGTATTGATTTTAATGCTAATAAGGTTCTTGCGGCCGCCACACAGATTTTGGCTAGAAAATACTTTAACCTGAAATTTTTGTATTTCTCTTATTGTGTTTTTTGGACATTTTATTGGTAATTGAATTGATATGTTGACCTGTTAAGGAATTCTAAAATCAACAACTGGTTGATGATGTTTTAGTATGTATCTGACATTTGAGATTGATGATTGGGAATTCTTATATTGAATGCAGGTAGGAGTGCATCGACAATGATTTATTGGATTCTATTAATCTCGGCAGTGTCCACAGTATAGCACCATATAAATCAAAGGGCATAGAGAGGGCTTCAGAGCTTCTAGTTTGTTGGAGCAATAAAGCTGACAAGGTGGGTAAATGTCTATTGATGGATTTGGTTTGAATGTTGAGTTGAACCGCAACTCTTCGCATTATTCCTTTGCTTCTCTCTTTATGCTGAAATTTTGAGTGTACTAATCATTCTTCTGATATGTTATCAGCAACTAATTTGGTTATATGGTATCGACTTTAGCACAGTAGTCATTGCTATGTCTCAAGACATATACTTTGTGGTCATGTTGGAGTCTCGATATATAGACTAAGATGACTCTGTTAACATATGAAGCACCCTCCTTAATTAATATTCCATCACATGTATTGTGCATCCATGTGCATATATGTGGGGAGAACATAGTTACATAGGGATCGGTTAGTTTTGGTTATTAACCTTGATTTCACCCTGATATATGTGTAATTTATCATTGTTGTTTTAGCATTGAGTGTATTCTTAGGTTGTTAGTATAGTCTTTATAAGTGATTACAAATGTTACTACTCCTTCTACAGCAACGTCCATTATGTAACAACTCCATTGTCTTCTCTCTTTCTCTCAATTGGTGCCTTCATTGTACTAACCTTCTCTTCTTTTTTTGTTTTTTGTTGATTGCTTTTGATTAGATCTCTCTCTGCAATATCAAATCATCAAAGTTTTTTTCATTCTTTTGTTTCTTTATGAAATTTATAATGGTAAAAAACTGAGAGAAAAAGAAAAGTAAATGGTGGTTTGGTTTGGATCGTCTTTTTCATTGTATTATTTTAAGAGCACATGTTATATACAAGTAAGTGTATAAGTGGATAAGAGAAATGAACTTGCTTCCATATACTGCAATTGCATGTAATTTCATGTTTATGGTTTGATATATAATCTTTCTCTTGAAGTTATTTCGAGACACTTTTTTTATATCAAAAGTACTATTATTAATGAAAGAATAATTTCCAAAATTAAAGAACTTAACCTACAATTGGAGCTAGATCGAAGGCCTATAATATGTTAACCGAAAGCATTAGAAATTGGTCCTAATTGCTTTTGATTCCATATTTCATTGTATATACTGTAGTTTATCAGTAAAGTTGACGGGTTTTCTAAACATTTGCTTAACATTTGTATGTGAAAAATATTCATTTGAAAATAGATAAACCACGTAGAACAATTTTGTCATGGAAAATTTTATAAGCCATCAATATATGAATTTTGAGATTATTGAGTTTCAAAAGCATTATTGAGTTTCTCTGGATATTAGAGATTATTTACTAATGAACTACATTTTATTATCTTACTGTTTCATATTTATCATACCTGTAATTTTAGTTGAACGTGGTTGCAAATGGTCATTCTCCACTGTTTTTACCATTATGCCACACAAGTTTTGGTTGAACTAATTTCGCTTTTAAAATAAATATATTCGCGACACTAATCTTTAATTAATTACACCTTATTAGCAAACCTCTAAAACTGCCCCCTGCACTTCTTATCCCAACTTTTCCACTTCTCATAAATTTTAATATTCTCTTACACTTATAATTTTTGGTTCTTAAATATTGGTTCAAACAATTATTTCTATGAATTAAAATCACATAATTAAATAGTTATTCCAGCTCATAAGACCTCTGCGGCACATGGGTCATCAAAATCCAATTAGACATGAATAAATAACATTAAATCAAACAAACAATTAAAGTTGACAACATTCTAAACAAACTTAGTACAAATAGTAGACCAATTAACATTTCACGACATAATACAACAGCTCATAATGCAGCCATCCAAGAGTACACAATACAATTTATTTATAAATATAAATAAAATGGGAAAGATAATATTTCATAACCTCATTCTTTTTGTTTGTGACATCTTCTTAATCTTGGTCGTTGTCACCAGGGAGTGAAAACAAAGACTCTGAATACACAGCCACTCGGGATCCACAATCCTCTTCACAATAGGAGGAATGCTCTAAAAACTGCCCCTTTTCATCATACCTTACCAGTCCAGCTATACCATTTGTTCCAATAATATCACCACTTTTTGTACAACATATTGGAGAGAAATAACGAGTAGAAATGAGATCAACAGAAAAAACTAGAGTCTTAGTCCAAGACGAATGCACTTTGTATTCTTTCATCACCCATATTTCAACTATATCATTCTCCAAAGTCCATACACTCAGAAACTCACCGAAGGCCCATAAATCACAAGCTCTAGGTTGATGTTCAAGATCATCCGGCAAAGACATGTATAAAAGTTTTCTTTCTATCAAATCAAAGGCAATGATAACATTCATTGATAAATCATGACGAAGAGCCAACCAATGAATAACCCCATTAAAAAGAGACCCTACCATCGAATCAACAGAGGAGTTCATGTAAGAGAAGTGAGTACCCTCAATTTCTTTCCACGTATTATCTCTCAACGAAAAAAACTCTAAATGTGATGAAAAATTATGGAAGTTTGTGTCAAATGACATTACAACCACCAAATAATCATCTGTTGATGGGTCATACCCAAAACCATATAGATAACATGATTTCAAACCTAAATAGGAACCTTTAGGAGACAAAGGTATTTGTTTGTGAGCTCTAGTGGTTGGATTCCATAGGTAGAATTTTGAAGCATGGTGCAAAAATATAAACCCTCTACATGAACATTTAGATTCAATAAAGTAAAAATTTCGGGGACGGCGATGAGGATCAGGACGTGGACGCATAAAATTAATGTTCAGTGAAGTAGAAGTATAATAATTTCTAAGTGATGTTTCAAAATTGATAAACCGAGTTTCAAGGTCTGGATCTGATATGAAGAGAATTCTAGAACTGTGTGCGGCAGTAATTTCAAAATGTGAAATTGCAAAGTGAGTTTGAGAGATAAGAGAAAACCATAACTTACAAACACACTTGAAACGTAAAACAGACATGACTGGTAACCTCAGCAGAATTAGGAAGATCAAGTCATGAGACATGTACTGTGGATTCTTCTCCATGAGACTTCCGAATTGTCTGTTACAATTTCGATCCAATTTGATCCCAACTCTATATTGTGTTGCTTACGTTACGAATAGTGAACTGTAATCATGATCATGTTTTTAAATATATATTTTTGTTAACATTTCATTAAAGTCATCGATTAATGTGCACAATGAAACGGTGCAACCAATGAGGAAATTCATGAACCTTTCTGAGATAAAAGGGAAGAAATAAATGAGAGCAATGAAAAATATTCAACATTTTGTTAAAAAATCAAATATTCAGCATATAAATAATATATCCATTTATAATATATTTATCATTCAAGTGAGTATTTCACGTAAAATATATATTAAATTCTTAGTTAAGGTAACTAAATATAAAAGGTAGTTTTGGAATTAGAAAAAAAAATTAATGTAATTCCTTCTTTCATTAAAAAAAACTATATATTACGTAATACAAATCTGTAAATTTGTGTATACTGTGAACATTCAAAGGATTCAAACAAATTCAAATGGAAAAATAACTAATATCTTTATTGTGTAATTAAAAAATAGTTTAAAATTGTTCTAAGTAGAATAAAAGAATAAAAGGTAATTTCCATATTAGAAAAATATCAAATCCGATTTAACTTGTCTAAAAAAAATCAAATCCGATTTTATTTTTATTTTAAGTGTTTAATAAATTATTAATTGTATAGTATTAAATGTGAACTTTTTATTAAATTCTTAATATAAGGAAATTTAAATATAAAATAGTAATTTCAAAATTAGAAGAAAAAATTAATTGTACTCGATTTTGCTATAACATATATAGTAAAAACATTCGATTTTTTTTTTTTTGACGTTGAAAACATTCAATTTAGACAAATAAAAATGGGGGAAATAACTAATATCATAATTGTAAAAAACAACTAATATCATAAATAACTTAAAAGGGAACAAGGGAGTTCTGTTTAAATTTCCTTTTTTATTGTTATGCTATTTAGAATTTATTTTAAGAGTAAATTACACTTACCTCCCCTCCAAGATGCTTGAATTACACACCTCTTCCCTCTTATGTTAAAACATACACTCTCCTCCCCTCTTATTCAAAATATATTAGAAAACTTTTCATTCCCCTCTCTAAGAGAAGCTTGAATTACATTATATTCCCCTCCCCTCTTATGTTAAAATCTACACTTTACTTCCTCAATATTTATTTTTATTTCTAATAATGCAGCAAAAGAATAATAATTTAACACCCTTCGGAAAAAAAATATAGTATTACGGGTCTATTTTAATATAATCAAAAATTGAATACATATTTTTCGCTATTTTTTATCCACAATTTCATTAACATGTAGGTTTAAACCCTATTATATAATATGAAAAAACCTAAAATAAAATTAAAATATGTGAAAAATTACTAAAGACAATAAAACATGGTTATTTAAAAGTTAATTTTATACTCTAAATTATAAAATAAATAGAAAAATATTTAAAGTTTTATACTCTAAATTAACCACAAGCTGAACCTTGGTTATATGAGATTGGACTTAAAGTTTTGTATTAAGCTATTTTAGGTATGGGTTCTACGATGATTACACATGCTAAATTGATATAAGCAAGATTTGAGTAGAGAAGTTCAGGCTTTGCAGAAAGAAGAACTTGTAAGCTGAGAATAGGCTTTTTGCAAATCTGCCGGAAGTGATTTTCGGTGAGTTCATATTGGATAGAATTCCCACCTGGAAGGCAATAAACCATAGGCTAATAGAACCATCCTCTTAAACCCTTGGTAAGGTAGACAAGATAGAGTTGCCTGTTTGTAGAACTACTAAGAGTGAAAAGACGGTGTGCTATGAATCTCCTAAGATTCATAGATGGGCCGACCTAATGGAACATTAGCCTTCATTGCCTTGGGAAAAACAGGAACGCCAATTTAAGTTTATGTTTCCATTACATTTGAATTAGCAAGACCCCACACATAAGGATCACCGTGCGATCAGCAGGTGCAGTTAGTCATTCGAGGGATAGACCTACAATCATTTGGGATAGGAAGACCCCACACGTAAGGATCACCGTGTAATCAGCAGGTGCAACTTGACGATCGACGACCTCATCACTTGTATAGTCTACCTAAGATAAATAAACACGACATTACTGTTATTTAATATTGAACAATATAAACAAAGGGGACTCTAGAGCCGTCAAAATGGGCTGGGCCGTATGGGCCGGCCCGTTTAGCCTAAATAACTATAGGGCTTGGGCCTTAAATATTGAGCCCGAATTTTAGTAGGGCTTTTTAGCCCGGCCCTAAAAAGTCCGGTACCCGTTAGCCCGCATAACAAAAAAAATCCTATAAATTATATACATTTTCAAATAATTCTTTACTTAGTTGATTATCAAAGTAAAAAATAAAAGTGAAAATTCAATGAATTAACACAAATATAAATGTACTATAAAATTATATTTGCTTGTTTCGTT
>Ga0228710_1009052_pt1 | contig 14008 bp, 8 predicted proteins | sample MedpolnodulmetaG_FD_177995 | JGI IMG/M metagenome (GOLD analysis project Ga0228710, IMG submission 177995) | Root nodule microbial communities from Medicago polymorpha collected in Santa Monica, California, United States - pink nodules | ecosystem: Host-associated > Plants > Roots > Nodule...
ACGATGAACATGAGTGAGTAGACTCTTCTTGTCTTGGGATTGTTGGATAAGTCTAATGACATAATCCTAATCAAACCAAGCCATAAACCCTAATTTTATATAAATCTACTTTCTAATCTAATTTCACTGTTTTTATAATGAATTAACAAATACCAAACTCATAATGCGACAACGGAGGGTTAGTATTTGTTAATTCATCATCACAAATATCAATTCATAATGTGACAGCGGAGCTTTGATATTGGAACAAGTGAAATTAGACAAGGGTTGCGAAACATGAGAATAGTCTAGCAAACCTTGAGACATATAATGTTTCGTTCTTCAAGGATTCGAATAGCAATCAACCATGAGAATAGGCGTGGTTGCTAGAGGAACACACTCACTGACTTCGAAAGAAGCTTTGATACGCTTAAGAGAAACTTGTCTTTAGAAAGTAGGTCAAATATAAAGTTTAGGTTTAGGGTTTGTTTGTGAAGGGTTTGTTATTATGATGAACCAATAATCCCAAGACGCTTTTTATTATTCTTTTAAAAACCCAATCTTTACAACTGGACTTTCTTCTAATCATCTTCTAAAAGTTAATTAAATTGAACAACTCCCTGTTGGAACGATACTCTCTTTTTACTACTTCGGTAGAATCGTACATTTGCGGTTTTACTCATCAGCATCGTAAAGAGATTCCCCATCTTTTTGAGTGAATCGTGTGATTTGATCCCTCAATTGAGCAGTTTTAGAATGGGGAAAGAATCGGGCAAGGAATGCTTGCCTCATTTGGTCCCATGAAGTGATAGAACCAACTTCTAATGAAGGAAACCATGCACTAGCTCTATCCCTCAAAGAGAAAGGAAAGAGGTGAAGCCTTACGACCTCTTGGTTTTCTTTCAAAGTTCCACTGAGTCTTAGAAAAGTAGAAATATGAAGATTTAGATCCTCAGTGGGTGATCCAGAAAATTGATATTGCTGCACTAAGTAAATAAGTTCAGGTTTGATTTCAAAATTATTTGCTTCAACTGCTGGATACACAATAACAACGTATGGCTCATCTGCAGATGGGATTGCGTACTCTCTAAGAGCGCGTTTCTCAGCCATATCGTTATTATTATGTGCATTTCATCTTTTTTCACAGAAGAACCTTTCAATCAAAGGAACGAATTCTCCAAGACTTTTGCTTCTTCGCATAAAAGAAATAGAAACTCCAAAAGTTGAAGGTAAAAAGAAAAAGAAAAAGAAAAAAAGAAAGGAAAAAAAATCAGTCTAACCGTTATTAACAAGTTAATCAAATTACTTAACTCCCCGGTAGCGTCGCCAAAAACTTGATGTAGTAAATCCACAAGTGCACGGTTTATCGATGTAGTAATAAAAGATATCGTTCCGACGTGGAGTTATGAATTCGATTCACATTTAATAATGATTAGATGAGAGTTTCAAAGGTTAAAAGTTGGGATTTTTAATGGTTTTAAAATAATAATAATAATAAAAACGCCTTGGGATTATTGGTTCATCTTGGCGTCAAATCCTTCACAAACCAAACCCTAAACCTAGAATCTTACGTTGGACCTATTTTCTAAAGAAAAGTTTCTCTTTGCCTTTTCATATCTCATTTCGGTCTCAATGAATGTATTTAAATAGCAACCACACCTATTCTCATGGTTGATTGCTATTGAAACCCTTTAAGTACGAAACTTTATTGTCTCAAGGTTTGCTAGACTATTCTCATGTTTCACAATCCTTGTCTAATTTCACTTGTTCCAATATCAAAACTTCATCTTTCAATCCTTCACTTGATATTTGTGATGATGAAATAACAACTATTAAACTTCACCTTTCGGTCTTTCGATTAATACATGTTATTCCATTAGAAAAACGGCGAAATAGATTAGAAAATAGATTTACATAAGATTAGGGTTCTAGGCTTGGTTTGATAGGGATTAGGTCATTAGACTCATCCAACAATCCCAAGACAAAGAAGTCTACTCACTCGTGTTCATTGTAGACATAGAGAAGAAGCAGAAGAAGAAGAAGAACATAAAAATAAATAACAATAAAATAAAGGAGAACTTTTATTTAAAGAAAATTGTCACTTATAATTTCCAAGAACAAAAGATGAATTGATATGTCTGGTGTCTGCTCTATTTATAGCCTAAAACTAACTTAAACCCCAAGAAATAAATCACTAGAATGTTCCACAAGGAAACCCATGGGCTTTAGGTCAGAAATATAACAAAAAAGGCAGCTGGAACCTTGGCACGGCCGTGCCACCACAGGCAAGGGTCATGCCAGCCTTGTAACAAAAGCAGCAAAAGGGGATGGCACCATCGAGTACGGCCGTGCCACCACAAGAACGGGCCATACCAAGCTCTCTGGTGTATGGCTTCATTGAAAGGCTTTGGAGGCACGACCACACCATTGTTAGGCAAGGTCGTGCCTGATATTTTTGCACAAGATCTTTATATTTTTGTCTTAAATCAGCTCCAAATCATGCTCTAGATGCTTTTATCCTTAAATCATGCTCCAAAACTCTTTCTTTTTCTCAGAGACTCAATCTTTCACCATATTTGTTCCTGAAATTAAATAACAAGCAATTGAAATAAAATAGTTATAGAAAGTAAATAAAAACATATAAAATATAAATAAAATAAACTAAAATAACCACTTAAAAAAACTAATTATTGATTTATCATTACACATGAAGCACAACATGAAAAACAATTTGGGCGTGCCTTTTAACCAATATGTCACAGGTTTGATTCCCTAGAACACAGATTGTTTAACCTAGGATACGGTGATAGTACAAGCGCTTTCTACTGCTAGGCCAAGTAAGAATACATGAAACAAAATACAACATATATTATATATAATGCATTATTTAAGTCTAGTATATGAAGAAAATTTTTGGGTAATAATCTGGTGTGGCTACAGCCACACTATGCCTTATGGTGGGTTCGCCCCTTGGGATGAGTTTCTACGGGTGGTTTGGTTGTCCATATTGAAACCGTCGATACCTGAAACCCATCTGGCCAAGTTGTTATTTATATAATACTTCACCAACTGTGCTTTCCAGTCTAGTGCAAAGTTTCGTCCTATCTTATATTCTCGATTTTTTTTCTTCTGCCCCTATCACAAAAAATATTGATATGTCTGCCCCTAGTTCAACATTATTGTTACAAATGCCCTTGTTCTCCTTTGAATTTGGTGAGCATCACCATTTTTTTCAACTTTCTCTACAAGTTGGTAGAACTTTCTGTAGGTTCTGCATATGAAATGGCGATCAAACTATTTTTTAATATTCTTTTCCTGTTCTTGGTTTCAAATGGCGAGCATGCCATGTTTTAATTTCTGTTTTTCTATTTTTATGTAACGCCCATATTAAACGTGTCTAGAATATTCAACATGCGCGTTATAACTAATACTGGATACATTAATTGTACAATACGGAAAAGACATAAGTCGAGATTCAGATACAAGAGTCATCTCAAGTCATATAATACATTATTTGTGCATAATCAGTCGAACGAACACATACGACAAGATTCATTACAACACAAAGCATAACATAACATATCAGCAACAAAAGAGACATATAAGCTGGATCCAACATAACACGATCAAACCGAAACCTTCTCCTTACCTTTGCCTCGAACAACCTATGAACCTGAACAAATGAAGGAATGGGATGAGACATAAAGTCTCAGTGAGCCCTACCTAAGCCCTAGGCTAGAGGTAACCTCGGGGGAAACCTACGGTTACCACGTGTCTACAATACAACCAATTGGTTGATTATACATGTGTGGACTCATGTATTCCTAAACAATCGTGTGGGGTACTAGATCGTTCTCACTTGAAACTAAACTTGTATCATGTCATAACATATTGTTTCTTGTCATAAAGATAGCAATTCAAAGTGTAATAAACATTATCTGAGTTGATTTTACAGAGTGTATCGAGTGGAGTAACCCCGAGTACATTCCATTACATGACTGATGAATTCCTAGCTAAGGTACATCGGACTCCCTCAGTGTCGTGCGGGCCTACCTTGCGGAGCGTGTCCCGTTTGTTGGAACAAAATGTGTTTAACATACATTACCCTTTGAGTTTTAATGATAACAAGGTATTAAAGATTGTCAATTGGATATGCTAATATTTGTTCAAGTGTACAGGACCATATACAAAGTTTTTGATATCTTATAAGGTTCTGAAAGAACAAAAGAGAGCAAAGGAATCAACAATATTAAAGCTTGACACATCTGAAGAAAAGTGCTCCTGAAGTTAAGTGCTCCTGAAGTGATGACGTCATCAGAAGCAAGTTCGTCGGAAGCATCTTATCAGAAGCAATATCACCAGAAGCTGAAGTTCATCAGAAGATGAGAGACTTAAAGCTTCAAAGGTTGTTCATTGGATTTAATCTCGTCCAGCATTGCAGAAGACTGAAAGAGTGAAGCAACGACCGTTGTGAAAGAATTTGAAAGCATTGGATGCTTGTACTCTCAAGAGCGTTGACAAAGGACAATTGTACGAACTGTACAACCACTTCCTCCACTACTCTGTTCATGACTCTGCATCAAGACAAGAATAATAGCTATGCCTGCAGTAATGTTCCTTCAAACTAGGAATGCATTTGAAATTGATCCTTCATAGGACAATAACCATATCAGGCAAAAGATCATTGGTGATTTTGATCAAGCTTCAAACGACTCTTTTTAATGTGCTGGCAATTTCCAACGTATCTTTCACACCTTTATATAAAGGAGTGAAGACCTGCTAGTTGGATATGCAGAAACACACAAAAACAAGACTCATACAACAATTCACAAGTGCCAAACTCGTCTGATATTGTTCTGCATCTAAAGTCACTTAGAATTTCTTATCAAAGTTCATATCTTAGAAATTCTAGAGTCTTAAGAGTCTGTATCTGTTCTGTATTGTAAACACCACTGATTGTATATCAAGTGTTCAAACTCAAACAAACTTCTTTGTAATTCTGTTTGATTAGAAGTCTCTTGCTTGTGTGCTTGAGCAATAGAAGTCTCTTGCAGTCGGGCTTGAGCATTGGAAGTCTCTTGACTGTGTTCAGGAGCATAGGAAATCTCTTGCATTTGTGCTTGAGTAATTTGAAGTCTCTTGCTAGTTGTAGCTTGAGCAGTTGTAATCAGATATTACATTCTTAGTGAACTCTCCTTGGAAGTGCAAGGGGGACATGACTACTTCCGGTTTGTGGAAGGAACCTGTATAATAGCTTTGTGTCTTTCTTCTCTTTCTCTTTGTTTTATTCACTGCATTTAGATTTTGATTATCACTTCAGAAGCTGAACTCTATCTGCTTCTGATCAGTGACTTCAGTAGGAGAAAACAAAGAAAAAGTAAACACAATTCAACCCCCCCTTCTTGTATTTTTCTCACCTTCACCGTTCCCTTAACAAAACCCTCTTGTATCCCCCTGGTGTGGATAGCAAGAGACATGACACCTACATAATCTTATTCATATTCATATACTTGTTATATTCATGTTACGCTTTAAGGCGTACCATTCTACTTGTTCTCGATCACTATGTCGAGGCTCTAGAATTTCTTTTCCTACATTCATCATTACCTAATCATGTCTACTTATAACTCTCTTATGTGTCGTTAGTTCATTGTTGCTTGACGTTCATATGTCCCTTGCATTGCCCGTTAAAGTTAAGTTCCGAAATGTGCTTTGTATGTTTAGAGGATAAGGGTTTTCTTTAGTTTATAAAGGAATGAGAAACTGGTTTTGGGTGGCATAATCAAAGTATCAGAACAAGCTAGCAAAAGAATCAAGGTGGCCAGCTTGCCCTGATGTTCGCTAATAGCGAAATGTCTCTGGACTGGCTTCGTGATAATTTCGCTATTAGCGAAGTGTTTCTGATGTAGCCACCTGAGCTTCGCTAATGGCGAAGTGCTACTGGAAATTTCTGGAAAATTTCATTGATAGCCTAAAACTCGCCATTAGCGAATTTCTTCAGTACATAAATGCAGATTTTCGAATTTAAGCATTTGAACCTTAACCCTAAGCATACAAATGCACCATACCATTCCAGAAGTATAAAAATTGATGGGGAAGAGAATGCATGGCATCATATACACATTTCAAGCAGCAATTTTACATAATCTAAGGGAAATAAACTAAACACATAACAACTAATGTTCATCAATTTCTCACACAACTATAGCATAACCCCATGGGAGAGAGTTCTAACTAGAGGACTCACCTCTAAGATGATGTCACACCAGAAATTTCTATCTTCTAATCCAAACCCTAAGCATGCAAAGTCTCTAATCAAAGATTCAAGCTTGAAGTTAGGTTTCTCTTGATGCCATTCTCATGTAACCTCCATTTCTAACCTTGAATCTTGCAAAGCTAACAACTTAGAGGAGATTGAGTGTGTGTGTGTGTTGGGGGGGGTGGATCGAAATGTTAGAGAGAGGGAGGAGAGAAATCTGTTCTCAAGTGTTTAGTGAAAGAAGTAACATGAGAAAAATGAAAGATTCTTGGGTCCAACTAGCTTATATACTCTATATGCGAAAGTACCTAAACGCCCTTTTTCCTTGAAACGCATTCGAAGCAAGTTACCAGGTATAATACTGTGGAAATTTTAAGCGGAATATTACATTTTATTTGTGTTCTATTTATTTTATTTTATTTTTGAGAGATTTGTGTTCTATTTATAAAATGGCGAGCTTGCCATTTTTTTTCATATATTTTTTCTTTTTTTTTGGTTGCGGTCTAACTTTTATTTTTTAATTATTACAATTTTTTTTATTAAAAAAACCACCTTTCCTGAATTTAAAAAAACAACCTAAAATAATTTTTATTAAACATTTAACAAAAATAGATTAAATTGAAACACTGTTACTAACCTAAGACATCTATTACATTTATCTTCTCCTGATTTTATAGCCGTGTGTTCTAGTTTTCATCATGATTATCGAACCCTTATATCTGTTGTGTTTACAAATGAGTGTATACGCAATCTACAACACAATTTCAAAGTAGTCCACGACGAGAGTTATTGGCCCCCTATGAAGGTCCAAAGCTTTGTCACGATCCAACCATGCGAAGATTAAAGAAAAGGTCATCCAAACAATACTCGCATCTTGACTGGAATGAATGTTGTGGAAAAAGCACCGAGAAAATATGAACTATGTTCCAAGACCGGTCATATTCGCAGAAATTGTTCAACTGTTGATCATCAGTAGTTAATTTTTTTCGCAATGTATTTTATTTCGAATTATCTTAATATAATTATTATTATTATCATTTCGCTCGTGTATTTATTAATAATTTTAATTTTTTTTATTAAAAATATATATATAAACAATGTAGGATAAACGATGATTGCAACTTCATTAAAAAATAATAATACAACCTTTACATTAAATAAGATGAACTTCTCTCAAAAAAAATTAAATTAGAAGGACTTTTTTTTTTTAAGGAATTACATGGACTTAAAATGGTAAACTCGCCATTTTAAATATGGAACATAGCTATGCTCGCCAATTGGAATAAAGAACAAGAGTAAAAAAACTAAAAAAATTCTGCTCGCCAACTTAATTGTAGACACAACCTGCAAAGCCTGTGACATGTTCGCCAATCTAAATGTAGAACAGGGCAATTGTATTAATAAAAAAAATTTGGTGATAGGAACAGAAGAAAAAAATATTCTATATTCTCCGTTAACAAGCCTTCTTTTCATAATTTATATTTTCAAACACTACTTTATGCATGTTCCCGGTCATCATACCTGCATTTTACTATTCATATCCCATCTCCTGGCCTCTAGCCTATTCAGCTTTTCTTTCTTTACAACAAACAACTACATTTTTTTTTTAATTTATTTCTTGTCTACTCACTTTGCTAGACTACTTCATCTTCTTCACTTGGTTTTTTAAGTCACGGTATAAAGCCTTCACGTTACAGGAAACACTCATTCTTCTCTCATTTAACTCTACATTTGTGATATTTCACCATGAATAGTGTTATAAACCTACAAGAAAAAATAGAAGAAAAAACAGAGGAGCAATAACAAACTAGCTCTGAAACCACCACTCAATAACCTTCCATAACTCCTTTCACTAATCTCAACTAAGTCGATGCTGACCTCACTAATCCCATCCTACTTTCTCATGTAACTCTAGATATGTGATATTTTACCATGAAGCACCATTTTCCTTGCGACCCATCATTTTTTCCAAACCGGAACTAGGTATATGAGACAGCCAGCCACTGTGTTTTTTTTCGTCTCTTTCATCTCTGGAAAACCTGAAAACTGAACCGTTCGTCCGACCAAACAGAAAAACCGTGAACCAATTAGACAATTAAAAAACGGTCGAGTTTGGGTTTGCTTATAAACCTGTCGGTTACTCGGTTTTGGGTTTTCATCTTTAGTCATTTTAACAATCATAACGTCGTTTTACATCATCATTACCACATTGTCATTAATTAACACCATATGTTCGTCTAATTATATCTAACTCATTTTCTTGTTAAAACTCACGTCTCGTTTAGGACTTACACTTATCATTTTTTTTATTAGTTCACGAATAACTCTATGACAATTCATTATACTTTCCCCTTAAGTCTTTCATAAGCATCTTTTATTACATCGTTCATCATCGTCATACGACATTTATACTATCATCATACCTCATCATCTTGTAACTTTAACATCTAATTCGTCGGTTAACATCATATCTACGTATTATAGTTCACATCTTTGTCAAATCAACTTCATGTTTAGAATCCTTACCCGTCATTGGTTTTATCCCCCATTTTCTACGTCTTTTTACCATAGAGACATGTCTTACTCTTCGTTCGTAGTCTTAAGATCTTTATCACTCCATTCGTCATTCCTCATAATGTTTTTCGTCTATTATTTTTGGATCATTAAGTTTAAGATCCTATCTTCATATATAGTTTCATCGTTGCTATCTTCTATTGACTTAAGACACTATTTCTGGCTCATGTTTTAGACTTGCTATTACCTTGAGGTTATCACTTCTATTTATGAATCAACACACTTCCTCATTTATATATACATATATATATGGCTAGATAGTTACTGAGTTGGGTGTGTGTGTGTGGGGGGGAAAAGATTTTCCGGAGATTTGATAAAAACGAATTTTAATGAAATTGACTATTGAAATTTTGCTCGAACAATCACAATCAATGAATCAACAAGAAGCAAATATATGTGGAATAAGATTTATCTCAGAATTGAGAGATTCACGATACAAATCTTTTTATACAAACAAATATCAATAAACCTTGAACAATTAACAAACCTAGATACAATTTCAAACCAAACCTAATTGACAATAAACCTAATTATCAATAGAAAACATAATACACATGAAATTGAATAATTAAATTGGTTTTGCAATTAATTGATCTAAGTAAAATTGTTTTAACCTAAATCAAATGGATTTAGATTAATCTTTTGAGAAAACACTACTAGATCAACACTAGCAATACTATAATCAATTATATATTGAAAAGTAGAGAGAGAGCACTGATGTTTATAGTAGTTCACCCTTGTTTGTCCTCGCTAAGGGCTACCTCTACTCTACTTGATGAAGTACACCTTCACCAAGGTCATCCACTATGTATCAAAAGTTGATTACAATGTTTACAAGAGTTCCTTGAAATTAAATCCCTGATTTTTCAACTCCTATGTAAAACACTCCCCCAAACTTCAAGTACCCCTTGAATTTGGTGCTTCTTGAATCTTTGGATCCTTGAATTACTCGTGCACTTCTTCAAACTCTTCACTCGAGTCTTCAATGCTACGTCTGGTAAACGAACCCCCTTCGACTTCAAGAACGGTTAGAAAGACCCCCAAGTCCTTTGGAGGTGGAATGAGATTATTCACTTCCTTTGAAGCCTTGATTAAGCTCAATCAATCTTCTTGAGAGAACCAACTTACAATCCCTACTAGCACCCTAGAGAATCTATACATTCAAAGAACAAAGTGATTCTAAGAAAAAGTGTTTAATCTTGAAGAATATATGAAAAAGTGTTTTCTTATGCACTTGGTGAGATGAAAAATCCCGATTGTGTTTGATGGTTATTGCACATGTTTTCCTTATTTGTTGTTGTCCTTTTCTTTTTGTTTCATTCATCTTTTTACAAAAGACATGAATCTCATTCCCAACATTTTGAAGGGATGCAGGTTTTTATTTTGAAATTCCATGCCTAGCATTTTAAAAAGTATAATTAGAATTGTCCAAATAGGTAGCTCGGTTGGTGAGTTAAGGAACGCAAAATGAATTTTAAGGTCATGGGTTTAAACCTTAAAATCTAACGTAACCACAAACCCACCTTTCTTCCTTATGCTTTCAGTGTTCCTCTTTTCATGAAATACTTTATTCCAACTATGGAGTAACCTCTAACACGCTATGAAATCCCATTTATAATCAACAACAATTTCTTAGAAAAATGCAATTATCTCCCTTAATTTGCTCATTTTTTCTTTTGAACAATTTTTTTACAAGATACGTGCGAAACAATTTTTTTACAAGATACAATTTTTTGCAATTATTCAACCCGTGCGAAACACGGGTTTGTAACTAGTTTGAGAAAGAAAGAAAAAACAGATATTGGCTAGAAGGAGAAGAAAATATATTTTTAGACCCAACAACCTGTGCAATGACATTTCTAATGTTGCGTCTCAATGGTTATGATGTATCTTCAGGTTGGATCATTTGTAAACAATTAAGTGCATGTTTAGAATTTATGTTATTTAAAAGGGAAAAAAACCAAAGAAGCTGATTGTATATTGTGTACTTGTGTTTGAAGATCCATTTTATCAATATTCAGAAGATAAATTTGCCAATTCATTGAAAGGGTATTTGAAGGATGTTAGTGCTGTTTTAGAGCTATATAAGGCTTCACAAGTCATTATACATCCTGATGAATCAATTTTGGTTAAACAAAGTTCTTGGACAAGACATTTTTTGGAGCAAGATTCTTCTCCTTATCAATTATACGTTGATAAACTTCGGATTTATGTTGATAATGAGGTAGTTTATTGTCTCAATCTTTCATAATAAAATATATACAATCAGTAGTTGTAAATCGCGCCCATGGCGTGTGGATTTTTTTTCAACAGCCATAGACAATGTGTAAAGGGATGTCCGCCATAGCGCCACCATATGGCCATAGGCGTCAATGACATGTTTATATTGCGGAATTTTAGCATCAATGCAGACAATATTACAATCTATCCTGAATACTGCAATGTTCAGGATAACCATAATTACATATGTCTTACTGGAAAATAATAAAGAAAAATTACTGTCGTCTTTGTAATGCAAACCATAACTATAATTATCGAACAACTTTAGCTTTATTTTTAAAGTTCTTTTATTTGTTTCAATTTTGAAATAGCTTTTAGTTCCAAAATAAACCTGGTAATACAGAGCCAATATATGCTATGTTTTTCTAGAAAGTTAATCCAAAAATGTGTCATCAATATAATGTCATGGACTTTGGCTAAAAATTCTGCAAAAGGACCATGCATTTTACCGAGCTAGATATATAACTGTTTTCTATCAGATGCAGGTGGATTGTTGAAAATAGACCAGACAAATTAAAATTTGCAAGGCAGAAACAAGCATATTGTTACTTCTCCGGTGCAGCTACTTTTTTTACTTTTTTTTCTCTCGAACTATCTGATTCTCGCTTAGCTTGGGCAAAAAGTTCGGTGTTCGTAACAGTTGTTGATGATTTCTTTGATGTTGGAAGTTTTGAAGAAGAGCAATTGAACCTTATTCAACTATTTAAGATGTACTATTTTTCTATTCTTAGTTAAAGATGTGCATCTCTTGATTTCCTCTGCAGTTCTATCTAAAATTTTCAGCACATTAATAATGTTGTCTTTGCTGTTCTATAGAGAGAATTCGAGCAAGGGAAACTGAATGCAGTGACTTTGCATATTGTTCATGGTAATGGAGTTGTTACCGTCGAAGACGCCATTAATAAGTTGAAGAGTGTTGTTGAGGAAAACAGAAGGGAACTTCTGAGATTAGTTTTGCGGGAAAAAAGGAAGCTTAGTTCCAAGACCTTGCAAGGATTAGGATTTACTAGTATAAACACCCGTGCCAAGCACGGGCTAGGATTTCTTCGTATTTGAGGGAGATAATATTGTGATGTATCTAGTGTAGGTTATAGTCTAACATTGAGTAGAAGATTGAAGGTTGAACAACATATAAGTGAAAAAATTCATACACTTAGTGCTTTAATATATTGGGTGAAAATGTGGTATCGTTCTCATTTGTGTGGTTCCTCTCTATCCGATTCAACTTTGTGGGGAAAGCGGGAGTGGTTCAAGGTGGTAGATCACAGATGCAAAGAGTCTCATACTTGAGGAAGAGATGTTAATGTGTCAAGTCTGAGTTAAAGTTTTGCATGAACGCAAGAGTAAATTTTAAAGAACATTTAAATGATACACCCATAAACCTAATTCCTTAAGGTATAGGGTGAAGATGTAATGTCAATCTCATTTGTATGGATTTTGTTAGTCTAATGAGATAATTAAACTCAACGTAGGATCCCCCGAAAGCCACAACGTTATGATGAACTGTTTTTTTTTTAGTTTTTTGATGTCATTTGTTTAAGTTATTTCTTAAAATTTATTTTTGGCTCTTCCATTTAAAAAAATTCCTTCATCCTCTATTATCTCAAATTCCTTCATTTTTAGTCTTTAGTGTCAAATGACAATTAACAGTTGCAGAAGTATTATGTTTAGTTGACATGATTATTACATATTTAAAATTATGTCATGTTTTTTTAATTGAGTCATATTGCTCTTGCTAACTTCAAGTTTAAGATTATTACAAAGGTTCTAGCAGAGAGGTTGGCGATGTTAATGTCAAGGACTGCATATGTTTGACTTCTGAAGCCATTAATTCTCTCCATAATAAATCTTTTGGTGGCAATTTAGCAATGAAAATTGATATAGCAAAGGCTTTCGATACTATTGAATGGTCATTTCTTTTGAGAGTGTTAAAAGCCTTTGGGTTTAATGATAAATTCTATAAATGAATTGAGACTATTTTGAATTCAGCTAATCTCTCTATCTCTATCAATGGAAAGCTCCATAATTTTTTCAGTTGTAAGAGGGGAGTCAGATAAGGAGATCCTCTCTCCCCTATTCTTTTTTGCCTTGCAGAAGATGTCCTCAGTAAAGGAATATCTAAGTTGGTAGAAGATGGTAGATTGGAGCTTGTTAGAGGTCCTAGAAATACATTAATACCTTCTCATGTTCTTTATGCAGATGATATCATGGTTTTTTGTAATGGAAAAGCTTCCGGTCTTCAAGCTCTTCAAGATCTTTTCAAGGAGTATGCTTTATCTTCAGGTCAGATGATTAGTTCCAACAAATCAACAATCTATTCAGGCCTCATTTCCCCTTCTAGAGTTCTCAATATCACTGACAGGCTTGGCTTTAGACTTGGCTCCCTCCCTTTCACTTACTTGGGGGCTCCAATTTTCAAAGGAAAGCCTAAAAAGATCCACCTCCAACCTATAGCTGACAAAATAAAGCTAAAACTGTCAACTTGGAAAGCCTCTCTTCTTTCTATGGCAGGAAGAGTCCAATTAGTTAAATCAGTCATTCAGGGCATGCTCATTCATACTATCTCAATTTATGCTTGGCCTGTTTCCCTTCTCAAAGACTTAGAGAAATGCATCAGGAACTTTATTTGGAGTGGAGACATTGAAAAAAGGAAGCTTGTGACTATTTCTTGGAAGAAGGTTTGCAGACCTTTTGATGAGGGGGGTCTGGGTCTTAGATCCCTTCTTCATCTCAATGAAGCTAGTAACCTTAGAATGTGCTGAGAGTTGTTGACTTCATATAAGGAATGGGCCAACTTTCTTAGAGCTAGAATTTTGAAGAATGGTAAGTTTATTTCTTACCATATATATTCCTCTTTGTGGAGTAGCATGAAGTTGGAACTCTCTATTTCTAGTGCTAATTCCACTTGGTTAATTG
>Ga0228710_1009057_pt1 | contig 14003 bp, 8 predicted proteins | sample MedpolnodulmetaG_FD_177995 | JGI IMG/M metagenome (GOLD analysis project Ga0228710, IMG submission 177995) | Root nodule microbial communities from Medicago polymorpha collected in Santa Monica, California, United States - pink nodules | ecosystem: Host-associated > Plants > Roots > Nodule...
CATCATCTAATTGTTTTAACCGATCGTCAAAAGCACGAGGTTGGCTAAGTTGCTTTGTTGATGAACTAGGAGGAAAATCATCAAGATAACTTGCATTGCTCTCTTCACCTTGAGATGAAAAAGAAAGATCTTTCCATGCAAACTGATTAGGTTGACTGGCCCAGTTCAAATCACCATCATTTAACCAATAACCAAAATCATTAGGTCGACTAAGTTGCTTTGTTGACGAACTAGGATGCAAATCAATAAGATAACTTGCATTGCCCTTTTCACTTTGAGATGAAAAAGAAAGATCTTTCCAGAAAAACTGATCAGGCTGACTAGCCTGATTCAAAACACCACCATCTAGTTGATTTAACGAATCGTCAAAATCACCAAGTTGACTAAGTTGCTTTGTAGATGTACTAGGAGGCAAATCACCAAGATTAGTGAAATCAATCATCTCACTAATATCATGAAGTTGGTTTGTTGATGAATTCTGAGGCAAATCACTAGTACCATTGATGTGTTGTTGCATTTGAGGGATGTTATGTATGGCATTAACTTGGCTTGAATGTGAGGAAACCACACTCTCTTGAACCATATTTTGCACGAGAGCATTGTTTTGCAAGAAACTAGTTTCACTATGTTGCATATTTTTCAACATGCTGATTTTGTGATCACAAGCTTGGATCCTATCATTTACGGTAGCAATGAAGTCTCTGAGTTGATTTTCTTCCATGTTTTGGAAATGTGGATGCCAAGTTGGATACTTCTTCTTGAGGGTATCTTTCCTCACATTGGTTATCTTAGCTTCAATTTTATTCTTCTTAATTTCATAGTATTTGTGGACATCAAATATTTCAGGAGCTTCCTCAATCTTCTTATGCTCATATTCTTGAAGCATGGAGTTTACAATTGTAGGGTCTTCTGGCCATGACATTGGTCCCACATTATTACCATCATTATCATACACAATCAAACAAGCTTTTGCTCCAGTCTTGCTAACAAATTGATTAAGTTTCCTTGCTAATCCATTTTTTCTTTCTTTGAAAGTTAGTTTGCGAGATTTCTCCTTTTGGATGTATTTCATTGGTATTTTTGCACGACCCATTCTACAAATTTCAAACAAAAATACATCAGTTAATAGAACTAGTCAAAAAATTTAAACATGTCCTCATGCTATATAATTAAATCTACATAACAATCTTTACAATATTGTTAACATAAATAAAAAATAAAATAATGCCCCTTGCCAAAATATTTAATGACCGAACTCTCCTAATTAAAGATCATATGAACATAACAACACAAGATATATACAAAAATTAACAATAAAACAAAAGTTATTTGTCTAACTAAGCTAGCACCTGTGAACCCTATAAAAAGAAGACAATACAAAAAGAATAATAACTAATTAATACTTGTAGTTTTTATAAAAAGAAGACTATGCAAAAAGAATTATAAACCAAATAATACTTGTAATTTTTGTAAAGTTAAAATATAAGAAAACCGTAAGAAAAATTGTTGAAATTAGAGTTTAGATATCAATTTGAAATTCCACATTAAGAAAAGTAAAATAAAAAATAAAGGACCATAACGAAAATAAAAAGTCTTAGAAGAATTATCAGATTTAATAGCATTGGTGTTCATAAACTACTGCAAAACTCTGACGTTTAAACCTTGTGTAAAATGTGAGCAGTATCAATCAGGGGGAATTGATTTTCCTTTAAATATCAATATGAAATTCTTCGATACTCTTTTGATTAAGAAAAGTAAAAGAACAAAAATAAAGGACTATGAACAAAAATAAAGAGTTAAATATGTTTTTGGTTTCTATAAATATATCAGCTTTTCGTTTTAGTCCCTCTAAAATTTTCCTTCAACTTTTAGTCCCTATAAAATTTTCAATCACTATTTTTAAGTAAATTTTTGTATTTTTTAATGAAATTGTGCGGATATATGTAGAATATTGTAAAAATCACTCCAACTTTTTTTTTTAGAATTTTTTAATAAAACATAAATTAAATACAAATTTTTAACTGGAAAAAAATATAAAAATTCATATTTTGTTAAAAAATTCTAATATTTTTGGATGAGATTCTTATAATATTACTTTAAAGGAATGACCAAAAGTGAAGTTGAAAAACTTTTGGAGGACTAAAAGTTGAAGAAATATTTTAGAAGTACTAAAACGAAAAATTGACATATTTATACGGACCGAAAACATATTTAACCCAAAAATAATTTTGTTTAGAAGAGCTATCCGAGATAACATGCATGAATATAAGGTTAGGACTTAAGAGTTGAATGGTTCTTTACACAAAAAAAAGAAGAGAAGAACATGTGGAGAGAAGAGAAAAACAAACACCATGAAAGAAACAAACACAAGAACACATTAAAACAAAATCAAGAAAAAACAATTGTATAGATATAAGTTATAAGAGCAATGTGTTTTACCTTAACTGTGGTTGATTTCTCAAGACTCAAATTATGTGAGTGATTTTGTGTTGTAATATTTAACAACAAAAGGAGTGATGTTAGAGCTTAACAAAGAGATTTATTTATAGATAAGGGTTATAGCCTTGGATATAAATTGTTAACGAATAAATTATAGATCCTTTTGATTTGGGAAACAAAATAAATATTCAAACAAGTTTTCCTTACCCTAATTTTTGTATAAAACTTGACTATCCTTTTGAAAGATTTATTTTATTCTTTTGATAAAAAAAATAAATTTAGTTTTATTTTACTATTAGGAAAAAAAAATTATATCTATATCAAAAACAAAACGAGATATTGATGGTTGGATTTAAAATTTGTAAAAGAAATAAATTTTTTGGCGGTGTCCAGGATTCAAACCCTAGACCTTGCATAAATTATGTATTGTCCCTACCAACTGAGCTAAACTCACGAGGACTATAAAATAAATTAATAAAATAACGAAAAGGTATTTGGATTTAAAAGATTGATATATATGGACTAACCCTGATAATCGGAAGTTCAACCGAGAGGCCGATATGTAAAACCTCTGGTCAAGAGTTATTCTATTCAAGAATCAAACTCATGCTCTTATGAACAAATCTTCTTTGATGAACTCATTAATCACTTTCGCTCAATTGTTCGGTTTAAAAGTATAGTCTTTTAAAAAAGACAAGAACATGTGGAGAGAAGAGAAAAACAAACACCATCAAAACAAACACAAGAACACATTAAAACAAAATCAAGAAAAAACAACTCTATAGATATAAAAGTTATAAGAGCAATGTGTTTTACCTTAACTCTGGTTGATTTGTCAAGACTCAAATTATGTGAGTGATTTTGTGTTTAACAACAAAAGGTGTGATGTTAGAGTTAACAAAGAGATTTATTTATAGATAAGGGTTATAGTCTGAGATATAAATTGTTAACAAATAAATTATAGATTTCGGAAAAAAATAAATATTCAAACAAGTTTTCGTTTCCCTAATTTTTGTATGAATCTTGTCTATCCTTTTGAAAGATTTATTTCTATTTTATTCTTTTGATAAAAAAAATTATTTAGTTTTATTTTACTATTAGGAAAATTATATCTATATAAAAAACAAATCGAGATATTGATATTTGGATTTAAAATTTGTAAAAATAATAAATCAGCTTATCATAGAATAAATCAGCATTTTGAAAATTGAAATTGTAAAAGTCAGATTTATTTATTTTTGGTGAAAAACGCCCAAAACAAGTCAAATAATTGTCTTCTAAAATTATAAATAACAATTTACTCTCTTAACCTTCCTTCAAAAAAAAAAAAATTTTACTCTCTAAACCTAAAATCTAATATACTTAAATTTATCTATTAAAAAAATGGACACACAAGCTCGAGAGGCTGCCAGACCTGAATCATAGCAATAATTTTTTTTTTTTATATTTTTTGTTTTGTTTTAGAGGAAAACTAAACAAGAATTGTTGAGGGTGAAACAAATATTAGGGTATCCTATACAAATTTTACAGCCATAACACTGCAAGAATTGAGCAAATTGGTTGTAACAATGATAGAATCAAAGCAGCTACAAATATTAGGGATTCTAAATGTATAACTCTTAACGAATTAACGAACTAACTAAGTTGAGAAATATCAACATCATCTGGGATTCTAAATGTATCCGCTGCACCAAACTTCCGATATTCCTCTGCTATAGAGTCTTCTTCATCACTGTCATCTTCTTCATTGTCATGGTGTGGTGATGAAGGATCATAAACGCTTTTAGACTTGCATATATGAGTGGCAAGCATGTTAACCTGCCCAAGGTGAGAAATCTCTACCACGACGGTATCATCATCAGCTGGAAGAGGTTGTTTCCAAGGTTCTCCATCAATCCTCATGAATGTATGATCTGCTCCACCTTTGCAAAACTCAAACCGGATTCTATGTGCCTAATGAAACAGGGGAGAAGGATAAATGCTACACCATAGTTTTATTGTTCTTTTTCTATGGTGATATAAATCATGCTTTTATCAAATCGAGATTCATATTGTAAATTACTAGACTCACTTACCAAACTGTGAAACAAATCTTATGACTCATAAGCAAATGATATACACAAATATAAATTGGTATATCCACAAACTTTAAAACAATTCAAATTCATGTCATAAATCAAAAGAAGGAAAAAAGTAACAGACTACACAAAGTTGACAAAAAAATAATGGCTGCTACACAGCTCAGGAGAAACATGCAATTCCTCATATAAATCGAGATTCATGCGGCAATTCATGTCCAAAATAGATAGTGATTTGTATAGATTGGATCAATTTTGTTTGAGTCGAGATAAGACTAACATGTATCGCATAACAACGATAACTATGGCACATATTGTTATGACTTTGTCTTTTTTAAAGGGAAATAGGCTACAGTCTCATAATAAAAATTGCATGAGCAACTGTGAACCCTATGTTTCATTGCATCATATCATGCATACCTGAGCAAGACGAGTTCCATGTCCTTTTGGAGCAAGCGAAACAAGACCATGCCATGCATTTCTAAAACCAACGACTTCAAGAAGGCCATCATCCACATATGGCCGTGTCAAACCTCTCTGTAGAATTAAAAATAAAAATAACCTCAACTAAAAATTCTCCCTTCAAAAAAAAAAAAACTCAACTAAAAATAACAGGAAAATTAAAAATAACTAGCATAACAGTACAAGACATTTACTAGTGATTTAGTACTTAACTAATCTCATTCTTAAACTAACAGGAAAAATGTTTTACAAAATAAGTATATACTTAGAATTAGCATATGAATTTTCTGACAATCCTGATCTGTATGGTAATTGTTGGGATACATTTCCATTACAGACCAGGTTCAAATGCCAGTGCCAGAAAGGAGAGAAAACAAAAGAATTAGGATTTGACTATTACATCACGTTGCTTCTTCCTGTTGGGTGTACCCCATGGATTAAATCCACCAGAAAAGCTTGGCAAGTTAAGACATACAATTGACCTGATGCTGTACATAAAATACAATGGAAAGAGTCATCATACATGTTATTTAACAAGTAAACTGAGGAAAAGGCAATAGGCAGCAGACAAAAGAGCAGGAGAACTAACAAAGTAAGTTGAGTTTAATTTGGTCAAAAATATTTGATATTTGTCTATGAAGCATGGACTCTGACACAGACACCTGACACGACACTGACACAGACACGTCGACATCGCTAGTGTAAAAAATATAGGACACCGACACCGCTACATATATGTTAATTTATTTAAAGACGGTCAAAAATGAAAATTTAAATACATGTATAAACATCTAACTTGAGCAATTTATTTCATCAAAAAAAGTTCTATTACAAGATATCATAGTATTTGACCTTTATTTATTCATATACCATCAAAAAAGCTAAAAAGGATATAATCAACTCTAATGTCTATAACCCCTAATTGATCAACATTTCTCAAAATATATGTAACTCTTGTATCTATGGTGTGTGGAAGCAAGAGAGAAAAAAATTGTTTTAGATATGAGTAGTGATATATGTACATCCATTTGAAGACAACTTTGATGACAACCTTGTTTTTCTCACTTCTTATTGGTCAAAAACAATGGAGAGAGAAAAAGGGAGAGAGAGAGGAAAAGAACATCATGTGAGTATGAGAGAGAAAGTTGTCCAAAAGTTGTCACAAAATGGATGTAGAAATATCATTTCTCTTTAGATATTTGTCTGAGTTGTCCGACACGGCTCGTATGAGTGTTATATAGGTGTCAACACTAATCGTAGGAGTGTCAAACTAAAGAAAAAAACAATTATTTAGGACACCGGTTCGATACGTGTCGTACGAGTGTCATAGGAGTGTTGGACCGATGCATGTCAGACACCGCGACACACCTAGTCCTAGAGGTGTCCATGCTTCGTAGATCTTTGTCAAGTTAGCAATGCTGTTTTTTTTTCTTTCCACTAACCTGTATATTTTTTAATGTTTTAATAAAGATATAAATAGTATATGAGATGGTTTACCTGGGAGGTATGTTTAGGTCTTGCCATTGACCAGGTTTCTGCATGATCTTTACTTTTGTAAGTTGTGCGATGTTCCTGCATTAAAGAATCAAATTATATTTACCTATGTTCCTGCAATAGAGAATCAAATTATATTTACCTATGTATACAAATGACAATGCAACCAAATATACAAGAAAATCATTAAGTTTCATTTTCTGTTGTTATCATCTCACTAGCTACAACTGTATTACCAAATAAACTTGGTCTTTTAGGTGAATGCAGAGAATGCTCTAGATGTATTGACAACAATTTTTTTAATGCTTCCTTGTTCCAATCATTAACCACTGAGTCTCTGACCAGCATTTACGAGAACCCTTACCAAGTATCAAATTGAAAAATAAGCCCAATTTAAGAACATGAAACTTTTGGTTTCGACATAATCCAATGTTGATATTCTATTCCCTAAGGATTCATCACCAACTATAGATTTTTGATGGCGAAGCCGCATTAGGTAGTGCCCATAATAATGCAAGCAATTTTAGAGGAGCTAACAAGTTCCCAGATAATATAACTTCTTAAAATCAAATTAATAACGTGTCTACAAGGGGTGGGGATAAGTCTAGGAAAGGAAACAGTTACAGGGGTAAATATTTATGCATTTACATTTCATAAAATTTAAGGCGGAAAAAAAAAAAGTAGTATTTGAGGGAAAAATATGCAAGTCTTTGTGCTTTCAATGACAGATCATAGTGAACTGACCTGGAAGAAGGATGCATTAAACCGGCAAAAAACCATCCTTGCGTGCATCCAAGCTTAGCATACGTTTTCTAAAATGTCAATTGAAATTAGGAACACAATATCAGGTTGATGAATGAAAATACATTTTCTTTTCAAACAATTATCTAGATTTTCCATTCAAGAGTCAGATTCAAACAAGGCTATCAACCATATGCACACATAATTACTGAAGAAACAACTGCATACCTGATTCACCAACTGGTTTTTGAATTTTTCAGGATTCATCTTTCGTTCAGAATGAAATGCATAAGATACTTGAGCATCCATTCCTACCATAAGCAATAACAGATATTTTATTTTTAACAAGTACTAAAGTTAGGTGGACTGAAACGAAATTCCCCCAATATATTCTAAGATCTAAACTATTCTAAGAAAAGATAAAAATAATCAAGCGAAATAAGGGAAACAATAATGAAGTCGGTAATCAATAAATTTCAAAATTTAATTTAATAGGCAGACTTATATATTATGATTGTAGATTGTTTTCCTCATTACTTACGTCAAAATTTTCAGCTTATATTAAAAAGAGAAAGTTTTAATGCTAATAGTTATTTATATTGGATCATACATAGTCAACATTTGATATTACCTAACATGTAAGAGATCAAAGGATTGGAAACAGACCAAATTTAAATGACATAACAAAGCCCCAACTAAATGAATTCATTCTTCCATAATGACAAACGCATTTATATGGTCCCACGATTCACAACATAAAGTTCAGGTTCAGAAGAAATGAGGACAACTATTCTTACCCATGCTGAAGTAATTCCAAAATCCGCCGCGAAAGGTGTGGCAACCTTCCTGAGAAACAGTTAGAAACAAAGAGAAAGTAAGTAGAATAGGAAAAAAGACAACATTCTAAAAACAAACCTAGGAAAATAAGTACTGTCCCCCCTCAGTTTAAATATCCACAAACTCAAATATAAAAATAAATAAGGAAAGTGATTAAAATCTACAAAACATTTTGTTTTACTAGTTTACAGTGCCCCCCTAGCAATTAAGCTTCTATTCTTGATAGTGAAAAACAGATATTGACAAATCTGGTTAATTTTCAATATAGTTACTGATATGATTTCTTACCCTATTAAGTTCATCCGCTTCAGATACACGATGGAAGGCATGCAAAGAATGTGGCAACTCAAGTGGCGCAATTGGATCACAGGAACCTTCTTTTGGAGCTCTCATTCTCATAAGAATATGCCAGCTGAAGCATTAAAAGAACCAAAATAAATAAATATCAAACAACAAAAAAATATCAAACAACATTTGTAGAAGAAATATATGTAGGAGCCCAATATCCGTATGTCCGTAGCTCAAGTGGCAGTTTGGATCAAGTTCAGCCAGTTATCAAAATTAAGACAAATAGGTAGAAGAACAATAAAATTATCCTAGTTATAGGATTAAAGAATAGGCTCAGAACTCATTACTTGTCTATTTTCATTTCCTTTGCCCTCATGACTTGATCTAAAAATGCCTCAACTGAGCGTTGATCAGTCCCTGGGTTCTTCTTCCCCTGTAAAGAAGCAAAAACAACGTATTTCAATATTTATCATCAAAATCAGAGTTACAGCCGAAAACTTCAGGAACAAATTTAAACGCATTATAGAATCACAAATCTTTATATATACAGGGAAAGTGGTTGGAAATTTGAAACCTAGTAAATGGTAAACATGCAAGAATTTCAGCAATAAACAAGCCATAATAATATGCTCCCTCTCTCTTAAAACAAGAAAAGGGGCACCAGACCCAATAAAAGCTCTTGATGTGAAAACTATAAATCTTAAATCTCATTATCAAGACAGTGGCAGAAAAAGCGTAATATCTTAAATCTAGTTTCCAAATAAAACTGCAGTTTCCTACCCAACCAAACGCAAAAGGTAGATTGTTCCCTGTGCCCAAGGGCACAGTAGCTATTGCCGGAGGATGAGATAATTTGAGATCACAAACAACACCAAGTAGCCAGCCTGCTGTTCCGTCACCCCCTGCAACCTAAAGCGTTTATTTCAAACTATCAGAAACTCAGATCAAAGAAAGACCTTACCAACTAAAATTTGCTTTGTTTGCTTACAAAAATGGCACAATACCCATCAAAATTTTGTATCGCAACTCACAATTAACTTCAACCTCTCCACGATCTCCATAGCATATTGATCACCCCGCTTCTTGAGGCTTTCCAAATTAGCATAGACTGTTCTCAGCGCCTTATCAGGAGCAGTTTCCCCCAAATCAAAAACCTGAAATTTACATTTCCACCACTCAGCCCACTTACGAAATTTGCATAAATGAATCGCCATTTTAATCTTTGAAATTGTAAGCATGGACAATTTGATTCTAAAAGCAACAAAATTTCAAAATAATTCATGAAATTAAAAATTATCATTAACTTCTTTATGGGCCCAGTTTAGTCCCTACAATTGTCTTGAAGTACTAGTGCAATCGAGAACTTTCACTTTCATGAACCAAATTTACCAAACTCATACAATTTCATGGATTCAATCCGCGATTATCAGCAAACTCATAAACATGAAGATTGCAGAAATGAAAACACTCAGTAGTCAGTACATTATGGTCCTGTCTAGATCGACTTACTTATTTTTATCTACTTACACCAGCAATCATTAGACCACTCGAAGAGGTTCATAAGCTGTTTTCAGCTTATTTGTGTAAGCTCTCCATGACAACTTATATTTTTTGTTAAGAATCTAAATTAACCCACATAAATTGGCACCGGGGAGAATCGAACCCGAGACCTTGAGGAGGAGCACACTTTCAGGTCCCAAGTCAATACCACCATGCCAATCCAAATGGGTTCATGAGTTAAAACAGTTTGACTATTTGCTAGAGGAACATTAGTTGTTTTCAGTTTATTTCCATAAGTTCATCAAGATAGTTTATGAAAACAGCTAATATTAAAACTTAAAACTAATTGACTTTACTTTATCTTTCGTTATAAAAATAACTTATACATAAGCAATTATATGATAAACGCTTAATAAAATTTGTTATATCGAAACCGGGACTATATACATATAAAAATACCTGTTTTTCATTAAGAAGTGTACGATATGTTTGTAAGAGCTCCCCTCCAAGCTGACCACCACTCTTGGAGTTAACAAAAACCAAGACAGGACACTTAGGTGCAAGCAGACCACATTCCTCAATTTTCTCAACCTTGGACTCCGGTACAAGAATGTAATCCGGAATCTTAAAGTTGTTCAAGAATTCAACTGCCATTGTTGCATGCAGCTGCACAAACTCAAAAACAGAGATCACCAATTTTAATTCTTCAACAAATTTGTTTTAAATATTGCAGTAGTCTTCATAACACCAACACTTCTGATTGAATGTATGTTTGTGTCTAACATGTGTTGGTGTCTGACACTGACGTGACAAATAACAATATGTGATTGCATTTAATTATGTCATTTTTTTAAATTGTTATCGGTGTGGACGTGTCCGAGTACCTGCTCATGAAAATATAAGAGAATTTGAAAAATGGAGAAATATAAATATGTTATGAAACTAAACATGATTGATTAATGTGAGATGGGAAAGGATGAGTATGTGTGTATACGTACCTGGAGATGGAATGAGATTGAAGTAGAGAAAGTTGACTTTAATTTGGATCTGTAATTGAAATTGATTTGTTGATTAATTAATCATTGGAAAGCGAAAAGTTCATGTGGAAGGAAGGAATTACGAGCCACGAGGTATCTTCTCTTAGCATTGGGATCTGGGATCTGTGTGGGGATTGGACTGGGGAGGGATGGGACCCGTTTGGATTGGTAGTATGAGATGAAATACTATGGAATGAGATGAAATAAATTAAAAAGAATGTTAGGAATGCACCTTCTAAGACACAATTTTCAACGCATTCTCTTTTGATGGGTTAAAATTGACATGTGTTCCATCAAATTATGTGGGTTCCATATAGATTTGATGGATCTCATATGTATTTTAACCAATCAAATAGAGTGTGTTGAAAAATGTGTGTTAGAAGATGTGTTGGTAGCATTTCTCATAAATTAATTCATTCCATCATGTTCTATTACTTACTTACATTTTGGTTACCCTCCAATTTGGGTGGAATAGATGGAACCACTAATTATTTTATTTGTCTAATGATTAAATTACAAATACAACCTCATCCTCATTATATTTCTTCTTCTCCCAACCCTACAATTATGTTATTCTTCGACTCTTCAATATACCTGAAGTGTGGTTATTTTTTTACTTTCACTATGAACACTAACAATTCAACAAAAAACAAAATCAAACAGTGATGTACGTTGATTAAAAAAATCATATTTATATTGCTTCCATTATAATGCTAAAAAGAAGCTTTTGATTTAGAGAAATCTATTTTTATTTTTTAGTTCTATTTATTGAAAAGGTATAGAATTTATGTCGAAATTAATTTTCATTCTTTTATTCAAAAAATAAATAAAAACATTTATTTTCTAAAGTATATTCATATTATGAAATTCATTTTAATATATAGTTCAGTAAAACATTGATATGTTTTACAAGTACAACTTAAATGATAAAAATATTTTATAAAGATAACTTAGATGATAAAATATTGCAGGGATATTTGATATACATTTTAAATATAACATTAGAAGGAAAAAAATTTAATAGAAGAATATATTCTAACCAAGGGTAGAAATGGAATAAAAAAGTTACAATTTATTCCATTTCGTCAACTTTCCAAACAATCTCTTACTTATAAATGTTAACCGTCTCGCTATACTTAACCTAATTTTAACCTAATTTTTCACTCCATACTTTTGCATTTAATGTTTATTTAAAGTAAAATAAAATTATGTTCCTAATTATATGCTATTTTTTTGAAAAGGAATAACCGTTAACCCGTCTCGCTATATTTAACCTAATCTTTTACTTATAAATGTTAACCTGTCTCGCTATACTTAACATATTATGTTACGTTACGTTACCAAGGACGATGTCATGGAAATATTATGTTATGGTACAGTACCAACGTCTATGCTTCTTAATATTATGCAATACTATATGACAATCATGACTCTTGCGCTAGCAAGGTTCGATGGTCTAGTGGAATGGAAAATCTATTCCGCTCCATCATAAAATATCCAAACAGTGGAATGGAATGGACTCTCCATTTCATTCCGTTCCACTCCATTCCGTTCTATTCTATTCCACTCTGATCTGTTATGTTCAATCAATCCAATCAGAGCCTATGAGTTAATAGACTATTACATCCCTGTAATATAGAGAATTTTCGGTTTTGTCCTTGTAATTTTTTTTAAAATTCTATCCTTGTAATTTTTTTTTGTTTTGAAATACCCCCTAGGCCATCTGACTATGCATTTTCACTAATGTGGCACGATAAGTCACCTTTTTCTGATGACGTGGTGTATAATTAATTTTGTTTTCTATTGGTATACGTGACATTTGTGCATTTTTTAAAAATAAAAAAACTTTAAAAATTCTGAAAAAAATTAATAAAAATGAAAAATATTTTGGAAAAATGAAAAAAACGAAAAATTTCCTAAAAAATAAAAAAAAATCTAGAAAAATGAAAACAAATGAATAAAAAAAAATCTGGAAAAATGAAAAAAATTCATATTTTTTTTCGAAAGTAAGAAGTTTTATTTTATAAAAAATGGAAAATTTAGGAACTTAATATTCCAAAATTTTTTAAAATAGTTAGAAAATATATTTCGAAAATTTTATTCCAAAATTTTAAAAAAATCATTATCAAAAGTAGAAAATAATCATGGAGAATAGAATTAAGGGTTTGTTATTCAACAGTATAACATGACTTATATACCGATGTCAACCAATATCAATATCCATTGTATCATGTTATTCATCTAGATTATATTTTTGAATAAAATTAAATTTTGAAAATTAATTTTCAAAATCAAAATAATTAGATAATATTATATTTTCGAATTCTTTTATAATTTTTATTTAATTCAGATTTTTTTTATAATTTTTTCAAAAACTTTGATAAATATTAATTTTTTCCAAATTTTTTTTCTTTTTTTTAATTTTTCCAAAAAAGAAATTCGTTTTTTAAGAATTTTTCATTTTTTTTATTTTAAAAAAAAATCAAAAATGCCACGTGTACTGATGAGTCGATAAATTAGTATTTCTAATATGTTATTTGAGTTTATTCTATTTAGATTTGATTTAGTTTTATTTAAATATTATTTCCTTTTTGAGTTATTTTACTTCAATTGCAAATTATTATATTTCAGGAACAAATATCTGAAGATTTAGTCTTGGAGCAAAAGAAAGAGGATTAGGAGCTGATTCGGGATGAAAATACGAAATATAGGACAAAAATATGTCACCCTCAAAGTCAGAGACATGGCACGGCCCGTGCCCCCAGCAGCACGACTGTGCCACCCTTCAAAGCTCTCTTTAGCTGCTTTTGCTTTCCAGACAAGCTACCTATTAGCCTACTTCTGACCTAAAAGCCCATGGTTTCTTGTGGAGCATTCTATTGTTATATTTCTTAGGGCTTAAGTCTTTGTAGGCTATAAATAGAGTAGCTAGCTATCACAACAATTCATCTTTTGTTCTTGGAATTCAATAGTGACAATTGTCTTTCTTAATAAAAGTTTTTCTTTTACTTTCTTGTTATTTATTTTATGTTCTTCTTCTCCTCTTTTATGGCTACGATGATCATGAGTGAGTAGACCTTTCTTGTCTTGGGATTGTTGGATAAGTCTAATGACGTAATCTCAATCA